>Ga0209084_1000368_pt1 | contig 42006 bp, 46 predicted proteins | sample C_130820_MF_Meta_FD_187309 | JGI IMG/M metagenome (GOLD analysis project Ga0209084, IMG submission 187309) | Freshwater microbial communities from Lake Croche, Canada to study carbon cycling - C_130820_MF_MetaG (SPAdes) (version 2) | ecosystem: Environmental > Aquatic > Freshwater > Lake... | reverse complement strand
ATGTCTATGAATACTAACGCCAAAGGTAAGTATTCTGATGAAATAAAGAAACAAAGGAGCGAATACTACCATACGATGATGAGACCGTTCTGGGATTCTGGGTATAAAATGATTCCAAAAGACGTTGCAAAAAGGTGTGAAGTACTTGAAGATTGGATAAAATATGAGCCAGAAGTAAGAAGCAGCGAACTATATACGCACTTATTGGCTAAATGGCAAAAGGCTTTACATACGGTTTAGTAATAAAATTCTATATTTGTTTACAAAATAAAGCATCATGGATTTTTCAAGCATGAGCGATTTGTTAAATTTGCATCTTGATAAACCATCTCAGAAGAAGAGAAAGGAGTATGGGTTAAAAGTTGCACAAGGAATATTTAACAGCGCAGATAGAAACACAGACGGATACTACGGTAAAAGATATAGGTCTTGGAGAGCCAACAGAGAGTTTAGTCAAGGTACTAACTCTATGAAGGAGTTCATGGACTTGCTTCGCATAGAAGGTAATCAGTCGTACATAAACATTGACTGGACTCCAATTAAGATAGCTCCAAAATTTGTAGAGATACTTCTTGGAACTTTTATGAATAGGAAAGAAACTCCTATTGTAAAAGCTACTGATGACACAAGCTCTTCTATCAAAGAGATGGAAAAGCAAGAAGCGAAGTTTAGGATGGTTAATAAAGACAAGATTCAAGAAATTGAGCAGGAAATGGGTCAAACCATTGAGTCTCATAAGTTTACTCCAGAAGATGAAGATGACCTTGCGTTGTATTTTGATATGGAGTATAGGTTGCCAGAAGAAATAATTTTTGAGCAAAGGATTAAGAAAGTTCTTGATGACAATGATTACAATATTCTAAAAAGACAAATTACTCGTGATATCATAGACTGCAATTTTGCTGCTACATCATTATACTATAGTGCTGGTGGACAAATTGTTGTAAAAAGGTGCAAGCCAGAAAATATGATATATAACGTTTTTGAAAGCGATAATGGTAAAGACATATCTTATATTGGAGAGGTTTACCCTATGAAGATTTCATCAATTAGGCGTAAATATAATTTAGATGAAGAAACTATTTTTAAGCTTGCTCAAAAGTCTTCAAGAGAAGTTAAACGAACAGAAAACTTGTACTGGAAGGATTCCTATAAGTACACTGAAATACGTCCATATGACGACTATTCCGTTCTTGTGTTCGATTTTGAAGTCAAAACGGTAGATGTAGAATACTCTGTTAAGACAGAAAATAAATTTGGGAATATGCTGGTAGTACCTAAACAGGGCAGACCAGTAGCACCACAAGGTCAAGAGATAGGTGGCGAAGTTATTGAAACAAAGAGGTATAACATATATCATGGTATTTGGGTTAATGACACCGATATCATGCTTACGTGGGAAATATCTCCTAATCAAATCAGACCATATCAAAATGGCGTGGATGTATTCTTTAGTTATTCTGTTATATGCCCTAATGCTAATGGAAGTTTGATACCGTCAATCATTGAAAAGGCTATGAGTCCTATTCGTCAGATGATTGTTATCAGACTTAAGATGCAGCAGCTTATATCTACCATGAGACCGGATGGATACATGATTGATATTTCTGGATTAAGGGACGTTGACTTGGGGTTAGGTAATTCGGTAGAACCACTTAAGTTGATGAAGATTTGGGACCAAACTGGTAGGGTATATTGGGATTCTACAGGAGAAGATGGGGAAAGAAAAGCTCCTCCAATTACTCCTATGAACTCAAACAATAACGTGTCTCAGCTTAATACGTTAATAGGTCAATACAACTTTGAGCTTGATAGGCTTAGGGAAGAGATGGGTGTTTCTGAATACAGAGATGGCTCAAGTGTTCCGGTTAAGACTGGTTTAGGAGTTATGCAACAACAGATTCAAGCATCAAACAATGCTACCGAATATATATATCAAGGTTCTATGCAGCTACTTGAAGATACCTGCAAAAAGATTTCTATGATGCTCTGGGACTCAGTTGTCCTAAAAGCACAGAAATTTAAGGAATTTGAAGGCTATGAGATGAGTTTACTTGATATGACATTTGATGTATCAGTTAATATGACTAATGACCAAAATGTCAGAGCAGAAGTAAATCAAATGTTAAATACGGCTATACAGGCTGGAATGATTACTTACGAGCAGGCTTTTAAGGTTAAAAACATAGAAGATACTAAGCTTGCTGAATTATATTTAGCAAGGGCTATGAAAAAAGCTAAGAAAGAGGCAGAAGCATCGGCACAAGCTAATAGCCAAATGAATGCTCAGTTACAGCAGCAGTCTGCACAGGCTAAAGCGCAATCTGACGCACAGCTTGAGCAAATGTCTGCTCAAAGTAAAATAGCTATAAATAAGTCTAAAGGAGATTCTGATAAAGAAGTTGAACTTATTAAGTTTGCTTCTGCAATATATGCTAACTCATTAAATAGTGGGCAACAACTACCAGAAGAGCTTAAGAGATTTGCTGATACCATTTTAACTAATGCGCTCCAGCCACAACTTCAAGAGCAAGCTGCTCAACAACAAGCAGCAGAGCAACAGGCTATGCAAGAGCAGATGCCACAGGGTCAAGGGCAACCGGAACAAGAAGGCGAACAAATGCCTGAGCAAATGCCAGAACAAACTGATTAACGATTTTTTGTTTGTGTTTTCATGGTTGTGATGGCGGCAGGGTTTCTACTTTAGCCGCCTTTTTTTTATTAATTCAAAATTTTGTATATATTTGCTATATTAGTTTAAGGACAAGTAAATCCTAAAAACACAAACATTATGGAAATTAACGACATCGTAAAAGAGTACGCACAACAGGTAAATCCTACAACCGAGCAACCACAGACAGAAAGTTCTTTTAAATCAGAGGCAGTATTAGCAGATGTTGCATTGACTGAAGTTCAGTCTGCTCCTCCGCAAGAAGCTTCAAACGAAAGTGCTTACGACTCAATACTAACAGGTAAAACAAACGTTAGTAATGAGCCAGCACCAATAGAAACAATAGAACAAAATCAAATAGAAGAGCTTGATTCTTCTAATTTTGATGAAGATGCAAGTGGACTTGAAGATGTTATTGATGAAGATGATTTCATCAAAACAAAAACAGATGGTCAATTTGAGTCTTGGGAACAATTAATTGAAGCTCTTAATGAAGAAAAAGTAGCTCCTACATTTGAAAATGAAATGTCGGAGTTAGTTTACAACATGATTGCTGAAGGTAATATTGATGAGATTGTAGAAATTGTTGCTGCAAAGAAATTTGCAGAAGATATTCAAGGTGGTAGTGACGAAGAAGTTATTAAAGCATATATAAGGATTAATAATCCAGAATTTGACGATGAAGATATAGACGCAGAATTTAATGATTCTTATACAATAGACGAGTATCAATTTGATGAGTCTAAGTTAAGAAGAGAACAAAAGAAATTGACTCAACGCATGAAATCTGATGTAGATGCTGCGAAAGAGTTCTTTGATAGTTTAGCTCAAGAAATAACATTTCCAGAGTTGTCAACAAGGCAAATGGTTCAAGAACCAACTGAAGACAGTAGTGAGATGGACGCATTGATTCAAGAACAAAGGTCAATGTACATCAACAGTCTTCAAGGTGTTGAAAACCGAGTAAACTCTCTACCCTTTTCATGGAAGGATGAGAAAGCCAATTTAACTGTTAATGGTAAGTTTGATATTCCCTCACAGGACGTATCAAGGTATCGTGAAGCAGCAGAAGACTTAGAAAATTACCAAGTCAACAGGTACTACAAAGACGGTCAGTACCAAGCGGACAAGTTAGTTAAAGAGTTATATCTGGTAGACAACTTTGACAAAATTGTAAATTCTGCAATATCACAAGCGGTCAATCAGACAAGACTTGAGATGTTGAGACAGAGCAAAAACATTCAATCGGAACTTGAACCTACAGGTACATTTAAACCAAGTGCGGCAGAAGAGGAAAGGTCTATGTTAGACCAACTCTTTATGGGGCATTTAAAACGACAATTATAAATTTAAAACAATAAAAAATGGCTAATACTTATCCTTCTTTTACTCAAGGAGCCACTTCAACCTCAGCAGCAAATAGAACGCTGTTGAATGATTTGAACATCTTTGACCGTTCTTTTGAAAAGAACTTAGTTAGAAAATATGGTGCTGAAAACTATGCACTTGTACAAATGGCTCTTGGTAACTCAGTTACTGAAGCTAAAAGCGATAACAGAGCTTTCTACCATTACGAAAAGCGTGGTTTGCACCAAGCTGTTCAAGTAAAAACAGTTGTAACAGGTCCATCAGCAGGTGCAACAGTTACAGTGTCTATTGGTAACACATCTGCATCATCTTATGCTAATGACCCTTCTTACTATAACGGAACAGTAGCTGGATGTCCAATACGTGTTGGTGAAGTAGTAAGAATTATGACATCAGGTATTGAAGGTCAAGTTATTGCTGTAACAAGCAGTTCTTATCCTTGGTCTGCTGACATTAGACCACTTAAGTCTTCTCAAGCGTTTACATCTGCTGGTTCAGCAAACCTTGTAGTTTCTGATTGGTTATTGCTTCGTGGAGCAGTTAACGTTGGTGAAGGTTCTACAGTTCTTAATGGAATGAATCCTATCCTTGATAAGATTACAAATACCACTACTGAACATAGAGATGATTTCACTATTACAGATAGAGCTGATATCGAAAAGAATGAGGTTGATTTTGGTAATGGTAACTACTACTACTACTATCTTGCTCAAGACGATATGAACAGACGTTACATGAACAATGCTTTCTTCAAAATTATGGAAGGCGTTGCAGTTGATAACCTTGGTTCTTATGGTGGTTCTGTTGGTACGCTTGGTGTTATTCCTCGTGTTGCAGCTGCTGGTACTACTGTTCAATATACAGCAAGTACAAAGCCTACACTTGATAATATCCATGACCTTACTCGTTCTTTGAACTTTTATGGTGGTACTGGTGAATATCATTTCTTACAAGACATCTATCAGCGTCAAGCGGTAAATGACTTGTTATTTGGAACTTACACCAATGGAGCAATTAGTTATGGTTCAGTTGGTGGAAGTCAAGAAGCGGCTACTTCTTATGGATTTAGCTCATTCATGATTGATGGATATACTTTCCACTTCTTCTTGAACAACATGTTCTCTCCAGAGTCTGTATATCATATCAGTGCTGGTGCGTTGACTCCAGAAAAGCGTAACTATGGTCTTTTGATTCCTCAAAAAATCAATAGTGATGCTAAGACTGGTAAGCAGTTCCCAAGCTTCCAAATTGTTTTCCAAGAGGTTAACGGTCAAAGAATCTTGACTACTGAAACTGGTATGCTTGCTCCTCAGAACAAAACAACTACAGCTAATAAGACTATCTCTATGTTGTCTTATCCGGGTGTGCGTGTTTTTGCAGCTAACCAATACGCTATCTTCCAAGGAGTTTAGTCCTTAGATTGATAAATAATAGAATAACCCTGCCGTTTGGTGGGGTTATTTTTTTTTGGCATATTCTTTGCATATACATATATTTGTAATAAGTTCTTTAATTAAAAAACAAATTTATGTCTAAAACAACATCAGAGTTGGCAAGTACACCAACTCAAAGTTCGCAGACTTCTTTAAGCCAAAAGAAACAACCTGCAACAAAAAAACCAAAGAAGCAACCAGAAGTTTACATCTTTAGGTTGTGCGAGGAACACGCTAAGTCTCATGAAGGAGCAAGCATATTTCCTCCAATATTTATAATCCCTAATAAGGATACCGTTTTATTTAATTACGGTACTGCTGAAGAACCTAATTTTATGCCAAGGCAGGTAAGGTATCTTAGTGGATATAAAACAATATTTATTGATGAGCAAGAAGAGAAATCTCCTGTTCCAGAAGGAGCCGTAAATAGTCCAAGCAATACAATAACTTTTGAAACTGGTCATCTTATTGTTCAATCTTGGAATAAACCATTATACGACTTTTTAATGAGTTCAAATCAGTGTGAACAAAATACAAATAAATTAAGACAGGTTAAAAATACATTTAGACTTGTTGATATGGGTGGAAGAGACGAAGATGTTGTTGAGCTTGGTAAGAAAAAAGATAGAGCTTACGACATTGCAAGAAGTGCTGAATTGGAAGAAATGATTCCACACGCTAAGTATCTTGGAATATCGTTCTCGCATCCATCAACAGGAGAAGAAAGGGATATTGATGTAATAAGAGAGAATTATAAACAAAAGGCTCTTGAAAATCCAGAACAATTTTTATTATACGCAAACAATCCAAGACTTAAAATTCTATATTTAGTAGACAAAGGTCTTGACAAAAATATAATCACAACTGCTTTGGTAAAAGGTCAGCTACATTGGACAGCAACAAAGCAAATGATTGCTTTGATTGGAGTTGATAAAAAACCTGCCGAAGCCATCACCGATTACGCACTCACAGACGAAGGAGAGTCATTCTTAAGAACACTTAAAGCTCAATTGGGCTAATTAATAGTTTTTCATGTTTAGTTTTAATGAAGGTTTGACCCCGTATATTTCTATATATGGGGTTCTTTTTTTATTGTATATTTGTGTAAATTAGCTTAGATGACGGTAAATACTGCATATAACATAATGCGATTTATTGCAAGGAAGAATCAACTTGGGAGTTTATCTCCTTCTGATTTTCAATACGCCTTCAACACAGCACAAAGGAATTATTACGATTTACTTGTTGGAAGGATAGAGCAATACAGATATGATAAACCTACTCCAAGGATAGGTCTATCAATGACGGATAATGTTGTTACAAGACTTATGCCTTTTGAGAAAACTGCAACAATTGCAATATCATCTAATTTAACTACAAAACCAACTGATTTTAATAAGTTATTATCAATGACTACCCCTGATTTTCGCCTTATATATAGGGTTGAAGAGAATAGATTCTCATCAAGATATTACGATTCAATAGACCCAATAGATAGTGAAAATGGATTTTATGTAGAGCAGACTTCAAATTGGAGAGTTTATGCTCCTCCTGCTACATCAGTATTAGTTAAATACCTTTCTTTGCCAACTGACGTTGCTTGGGGATACTATCTTGATGGAAGCGGTAGACCAGTGTATAGCACATATGGAACAAATATAGCTACTACTGGTAGTGGCACTAATTGGACAGGAACAAGCTTTGCTACAGGATATACGCACACTACTGGTCAAGGGTATTCTCTTGCTACTACAATAATCCCGAACATAGGAACATACTATACGGGAACATTGACAATAACAGGAAGAACGGCTGGTTCTATAACATTATTATTTGGAGGACAGTCTTTTGGTGGCATAACAGGAAGCGCAAGCATTACTGCAACAGCTATTGATGACACTTCTTTGACAATAACTCCTACATCTGACTTTAATGGTACTATTACACTTAGCTTAAAAGCTCCAAGCGTAGACCCATTATGGTTAGATAATGATATGGATGAGGTTATAGCAAGAGCATTGAAGATACTTGGGGTCAGCATAAAAGAAAGTGCATTACTTACATACGGTGAACAAGTAATACAAAAAGGAGAATAGATGGCATACACTACAAGACAACAGCTTATAGATAGAATACTTAGGTTTTATTATAATGATTTTCCTGATGATGACGCTACTATATCTAATAATGAGATAGACTTATATATAAATGATGCTATTGCTTCTGTGGCTACTAAACAGGCTATGGACGCATACAATATCACTGGTATAGTATCTGTTCCAGAAGGATATATTACAACATATACTCTTACTACACCAACGCTTGATGATTACACAGGATTTTATAGCACTGCAATACCGCATCCCCCAATAGGGCTGCCAGACTTAGCAAGCGTTACTGGCGTTTATTTTGGTGGAGCAAGAGGTCAAAGTAAGCCAATTTTATACGTTTCTCCAAGAGAAATGGACTATTTTGCATTTATGCCAAAGCCTCCTCAAGCAGCATTTTACTGGATAGAGAATTCAACTATTTATTTTTGGTGTAGAACTGATTTGTCGCATACGACAGATAAGATTTATATTCGTATGGCAACAAATATTCAGAGTGGAGCAAATAATATTTTAAATATACCACCAGAAGCAGTTGACTTAGTATTTGCATCTGTAGTACAAAAGATACTTCAAAGAAAAGGAATTATTCCAGACTTGATTACCGATGGTATAGAAAGACCATAAAATATAAAATATGGATGCACAGAATTATATAAAACAAAATGTTAAGCTTTCAGACTGTGTAAATATGTACATAGACGAAAGTAAACAAACTTCTAAAGAATTTAGGAGGTTGTGGGCATTATCGTTTAGAGGATTGACGGATATTGGTCTTGATGTTTCTTGGAGTCCTAAACAAACTTTAATTGACGTAAATTCTAATCTAACAGCAACATTACCAATAGATTACATAAATTGGGTAAGAGTTGGTATGTTTAATGCACTTGGAGAGCTTGCTACATTACGAGTGAATGAGCAGCTTACTACATATAAAGGAAATAATTCAGACAGACTTAGTGATATTCAGTCTGATACGAATATTGGTCAAAACTATCTTCAGTATCCTTACTGGATTGGAGGATGGGATGATTCTGGATATGAGCATGGATTTGGTGCTGGCAGTGGTTTAGTTCAAGCAGGAGAGTGCAGGGTAGATTCATCAGCAGGAGTTATCTTGCTTGCTCCAGACTCATCAATGACTCAGATAGTTCTTGAATATGTTAGCAGCCCTATGATGGATGATGACTATGCAACAGAGTTGCAGTGCCAAGAAGCTTTAATAGCTTGGTTAAGATGGAAGGATATTCAATCAATGCCAAGTAGTAGGATGGTAAACATCAGCGAAAAATCAATGAGACAAAAAGAGTATTATACTCAAAAGAAATTAGCTCGTAAGAGAATTAAACCATTTAGAGTTCAAGTCGCTGAACAATACTTTAGAGAAGCGCAACGTTTAGCCGTAAAGGGATAATATAAAATAACTTATGCCTACAACACAGAAGGGTTTTTCGGGAGTAATGAACTTAGATGACAATAACGATGTCATACCACAGTCTCATCATAAAGATGCTAAGAACGTAGTCTTTAGGGGTAATGGCATTAACCAAATAGTTCAAAATATTTATGGTAACAGAAAGATTACTAATACACTTCAAGCTGGAACAAATATTTGTATAGGTTCATATTACGACCAATTAAAACAAAGGTTATTTTATTTTATATATAACTCTAATGGTAAAGACGGTATTTATATGTACAATACTGTTGCAGGTACAATAACACCACTTTTAATATCACTTGTAAATAGCAGTGAAGCATTATTTAGTTTTAACCCAGATTATCCAATAGCTTCAGTAAATATACTTTATAGAACAGATGATGACGGAGATGTATTGCATTGGACGGATGGTCTAAATAGACCAATGAAATTAAATATTAAAGATGCTACTGGTTCTCCAAATCTATATGGCTCTTTATGGAAAAATGAATACTTAACAGTAGCAAGAAAAGTTCCATTAATATCTCCGCTGTGTAAATATGCTAATGATACGTCCATTGGCATAAATAACTTAAAAAACAGAGTATTCCAATTTTGTTATAGATGGGTGTACAAAGATGGAACAAAGTCTACATTTAGTCCTTGGAGCAGGTTATTTGCTCCTGCTGATGTTGATACTCTTGCGACAGAAATAAATCCAACAAAAAATAATAAGATACAGGTTGACTGCTATTCTGGTGGTGCTGATGTATATAAAATAGAAATAACAGCAAGGCAAAGTATTGTAAATACATTTTCTGATTCATTTCTTGTTGCAGTATTAGACAAAACAGTTCTTGGATACGTAAACGATAACATATTTACTTATAATTTTTATAATTCAGAATCTTACCCATTTGTTAATGTTAATGAAACAACGATATTATTTAGTTATGTTCCAGCAAAAGCAAATGCACAAGAATTATTAAATGGAAATCAAATTATATACGGTGGAATAACTGAGGGGAAAACGTTTGATACAACATTAAGCGTATCAGCAACTCAAGAACTTGTAATAAACACACCTCCGACAAATCCATTTACTGCAATAACGCAGAACTGGTATGCTGGTGGTAGACCTCCAACAGGAGATTACTATTATTATCTTTTTGATGGGTTACCTCAAGTTGGTGACTCATATAGCGTTGTTTCTATATTAGGTATGTCTCCCGGTTCATCAACAACTGTTACGACATCCCTTGTTATTGGTGCAGGAGAAAACTCATTGGCTGGATTAGAAACAAAAATGTTTAATAGGTTGACCGTAGATGCGACATTTGGAACTTACGGTCTTACTTCTTATATAACAAAATTAAATGGTTCTGGAGATACAAGGTATCCCGGAAGATATGGTATAAGAATAGGAACAAACTTAAGCGTACATTCATTTATAGTTACTGCCTCGATGAACGTTGTTGCTTATGCAGGAGGTGGTTTGCCTCCGGACCCAACAGGAGTAAATACAGCTTGTTTTAAACATAACTCAAAGTATAGTTTTGGTATATGTTATTTTGATAAATATGGCGTAACAAATGGAGTTAATGTTACTAATAACATGAATATAAATACTCCAGAAATAGCTTCAACAGACCTTGGAGGAACTCCATTAACAATACCATCAATTACGTTTAATGTAAGTAATGCCCCTCCTTCTTGGGCTGAATCTTTTTCTTTTGTAAGGACATCAAACTTAACCCTAAATACACTTAAAACAATAATTTCAGATACAACACTAAAGGATTCTGGTGGAACGCCTGCATATGCATACTTAAATATAACAAGTTATCAAGTCAATACCATCAATACTACTGCTTATGATTTTGTTAAAGGAGATAGGATTAGAATTGTTGGAAGAAAAAATAACTCCGTTGTATTAAATGCATATTCAGTTGTAAATAATTATCCAATTATAGATTTATTAGAAAATCCAACAATAAATTCTGTTGCTCAGACTGGAACATTTATAAAAGTTCAATACGATGGTGGAGTAATGGGTAATTTTGGAACTGCTGGATACAATAACTACTACATAGAGGTGTACACTCCATCTCAAAATACTATAGCATCTGACACTCAAGTGTATTATGAATTTGGGGAAACATATTTTATTTCAACTGATATAAATGGAAATAGAATACATACAGGTAAAACACAAAATCAAATAATAGGAAGCGGTTCACAACCTGCAATATTTCAATTTTTTAGAGGAGATATGTATTCAAGGTATAGAGAATCAGTTTCAATACTTGATAAGTCTATGTCTGATTTGTACAGTTCAGAAGTAGATGGTCTTGGTAGACCTCTTATTCAAGATTCTTATGCAAAAGAAACGTACTACCCAACTCTTGTTAGGTATTCATTAAACTATCAGCAGGGAACTCAGATTAATGATACAAATATGTTTTACGTAGCAAACTACGATGAGTACGATAGGCAAAAGGGTGATATACGTAGATTAAAGGTTCGAGGAAACCAAATAAGGGTATTCCAAAGTAGAGGATGCGGTGTTGTAGGCGTACTTGAGAACATGATATTTAATGCAAATGGTTCTGAAAATTTAATTCAAACAGATACTATAATAAACAAAATACACTATTATCAAGGTGAATACGGTGTAGGATGGATGAACACAAGTTTAACTTCGTCAGCAAATGCTGATTATTTTGTAGACCCCGTAAGAGGATACCAAGTAAGATTATCTCAAGATGGCATAACTCCAATCAGCGAACTCTATAAAGCTCAATTCTATATAACTAATTTAAGTAAAAAATACATAAGTCCAGTAGCTGGAACACTTGGTGGTAAGGCTAAAGTTCTTGGTATTTTTGATTTCTATGAAGAACAGTATGTGTCTATATTTCAAGCATTTAGCGGTCAGTCTAATACTACAATAGCGTTTAATGAAAATAAAAACGCTTATTCTTCTTTTTACGATTATGCCCCAGAATGGGTTTCATCGGTAGACAGTTCAGTTGTTAGCTTTAAGGCAGGGGAACTTTATTTACATGATAATACAACAAACTATAATACTTTTTATGGAGTAAGCTACCCATCATCAATTACGCTTGTTTATAATATAAATCCAATAATTAAGAAAGATTTTAATACTATTACTCAAGATACTCTATCTCCTTGGATTTCATCTGGAGCCTCTGATATAAACACTTCCTTAGGTCAAATAAGTAACCTTGTTACATCTGACTATGAGATAAATGAAGGATTCTATCACGCAGCATTTTTAAAGGATGGCAATAGTATTGGTGGCGTAATTGAGGGTGATTACCTTAAGGGAAGTTGGTTGCAAAGCAAATTGAGCAACAGTAGTACTAATTTTGTATATTTGTCAGGAGTTTACGTTAATTTTACAGTAAGTCAAAGAAACGCATAAAATAAATATATTATGGCATTAGGACCCGGTCAAATAATGGGATTAGCTGGAGCTGGACTTGGATTACTTCAAGGTGGATTAGGCATGATTGGAATGGGAAAAGCAAAAAGAGCAGCCGATAAATCCGTTGAAGATATTTCAACATATTCAGCAGACCCGGAAACAGCTAAATACTTAGCTTTAAGAAAAAGAAAAGTTGGTGCTGGTCTTGGAGCAGATGCTACTTTGATTGAAAAACAAGGGATAGAATCTGCTGCTACTCAAGCAGTTTCTTCTGCTCAAAGAATGGGAGGAGGAAGAGGTCTTGGAATGATTGGAGCTATTCAAAAAGGAAAAGAAAGAGGATACGAAGGACTTGCAGGTCAAGCATCTCGTGCTGAACAACAAAATATGGCAGGTCTTGGACAAGCTATTGGTATGGCAGGAGCAGAAAAATATAAACAGTTTGCTTCTCAACAAGAAAAACAGCAACTTAAAGCAAATGTAAAACTTCAGCAATTAGCAGCTAAAAGAGCTATGGTTGCTCAAGGTCTTCAAGGTGCTGTTAGTGGATTAACAAGTGCTGCGTCAGCTCCGGGCGGAGAATAATGAATTTATTAGTATAAGTAATAATTTAAACATACAATATGCCATTTGGTATAGGAGAAAGGATGATAGAGAAGGCTTACGGTCCGCAGGACTTCTCTTATGTATATAAAAATATTGCAGCAGTTACGCAAAGGTTAGCAGCTGAAGATAAATTTTATAGACAAGAAGCTAAAAAACAATTTGCTACTGAATCAGCTGAACTATACAAAAATACAGAGGGTATAAAAGAATATGATACTTCTGAGATAATGGATAAATATACAAAATGGAAAGGTATTGGAACTTTATTAGCTTCTAATCCTAATTTAATTAATAAGAATCCTAAGAAATACGGTGAATTAAATAGTCAATATAATGAATTACACGCTCAAATAAGGGCTGGTGTTGCAGCAAGTAAAACTCAAAAGAAAGAAGAGGAGTTTATATATAATCAATTAAGAGACCCAAGTAAAGGTCATTATTATAGAGAAGGAGCAGCAGGAGAATATAAAAGAGAAGTAATTGATAAGCCATTAAGTTATATTAAAGAAAAAAATACAGCTGACCCGTCAAGATATCTTTCTGAAACAATAGATGGTAAACCATTCTATGAGCGACTTGATAGTAATATTAAAGGAGCGATTGATTCAGAATATCCTATACCAGACGGAACAAAAAAATCACAGCACGGTATATCATATTTTGTTAATTATAAAAATGTTCCAACAGACTTAAGTAGAGTATTAACTGCTGTAGATAAATCATTTGAAGAAAGTGGTACTACTATACCAAATAAGCCAAAATTTGCCGCACAACAATTAGATAAAGTTATTGCAAGTGGTGATTATCAAAAAACTGTTGAAGAATTTAATCAATTTTTTGATGATAAAAATCCTAATGGAGCTAAGAAATATAACCTTCATGGTGCATCAGCAGATATGTTTAGCACAGACCCAAAAAAAGAACCATTAACATCTTATTCTCATTATATTGCAGCTAAAGAGTTCTTAGACAGATGGAGAAACCCATCAAAAGAAGCTAAAGAAGAAAAAGATACATTAGCATATGGAGCATATACAAGAGCATTAAACCATGCAGAAAATGTTGGTATGGTAATGCTTAGGAAGAGTTTAGATGATAAAGGTGAAGAAACTGCTATTGTTGATTTTACACCGGGATTAAATATATGGGCAGCAGGTGGAACAGAAGGTCCTAAAGCAGCAAAACAAATTGTTAACGTATATAATTCATCAGGATTTACTGATAAAATTTTTGCAGCTACAGGAGCTGCAAGATATAAAGATAACCCTATATATCAAGGAGGAATACAAGCATTAAAAGATGCTAATATTGGTTTTAAAGTAGTAAATGACCCTAATTCACCAGAAGGTAAAGAACAATTAGCTAAAAATGCAGAAAAAATAAATGAAAATAATGCTAAAGTTGGTGTATCAAATTTAAAAGTTACACCTCAATCTATCAGTTCTGGTAAAATTCTTGTTAATGTATCTCCTTCATCTACTCCGGGAAATCCTCCTGTAGTAATTGTTAGTGATGTTACTGATAGCAATGCAATAGCGTATTTATCAAGTAAAATAAAGTTACCACAAATGACGGCAAAACAAAAACGTGAATATGTAAAAAGTAATGTTTTATCAGCTATTGGTCAAGCTCCTACTATTAATGTAGAAAAACCATCTATAGCTGGTGGTAAAAAAACAATTAAAGGGTTTTAATAATGCCTGATACAATAGATAAATCAAAGATATTATATGATGCAGTATCTAAGGACTACAACCTTGGTACATATGATGAATTTAAAACAAAATTGAATGATTCATCAAAAAGAAAAACATTTTATGATGCTTTATCAAAAGACTATTCCCTTGGAACTTATGATGAATTTGAGGGGAAGATTGGATTTGTAAAGGGTGAAAAGCCTAAAGCTCCATCAATGACAGCTGGCTATCAGCCTCAATTTCAATTATTCCCAGAATCGTCTAAAGATTTATCTGCACCAAAAACAAATACAGAAAAAGCTATTAATAAAGACAGAGGCGGTGTACTTACTTATTTAGGTGGTATGTTAGACCTCGTAAAATCAGCAAAAGACCCATTAGTATATCTTGCTGAAGAAGGAATAATGAATCTATACGAAACAGCATCTGGTAAAAAAATATCTGAACCGGAAAGAAAAGCTTTAAGGGGTATTGGTAAAATTGCTCAAGATATGAGTATGCCTGATTTAGCTCCTAAAGAGTATAGGGAAAAAGTAATGTCAAAATTTAATGTTACAGATGGACTTGGTTTAGATGATTTAAAGGCAGCTGGATATCATGCAGTAAAAATGACATCTGATTTAGGTGTTGCTCTACTTGCTCAAGAAGCTGGAGTGCCAATGGGTGTTACATTTGGCGCAACTGGATATGCTGATGGGTTAAAGAGTTATGATGAAATGGTAGAGAACAAAGAAATCAAATCTAATGAAAAAGCAAGACAGGTATATGGAATAGCACAAGGTACTGTATCAGCACTTATTACTAAAATTGGATTTGATAAAATACTTGGTGGAGGTAAGATTGGCAATAATATATTAAAAAAAATAACTGCTAATGTACTAAAAGATATTTCATTAGAAGGTACAGCAATAACGCATGAGGCTATTGAAAAAGCTGCTCAAAAAGCAGTTACAGCTGAAATGTCTGGATTTAAAAAATATGGTCTTAGAGTATTACACTCAAATGCTATCGGTGCTGCTATACCAGCAGTTACTACTACAGTAGAACCAGTTATACAAGCACTTACAAATAAAGTACAAGACGACCAATTATTTGATGTTGAGCAAACAAAAAAAGATTATTTAAAAAATCTCGTTAATAATTCTGCTATGGGATTTTTAAGTACAACTCCATTAGCAATGGTTACTTCTATTGGAAAACATACAGATAATCATGTTCTTGAAACTATAGCAAATGCAAAAAATGATGCTGAGGTAGAAACTGCAATAGGTGACCTTACTAAAACAATGGATAAGTATAGATTTTCTGATGAAGAAAAAACTGCTGTACTTCAAAATGCTCAAACATACGCTGATATTAAAAGGACTATACCAGTACACGCTACTCCAGAAGTAGTAACAAAAGTTATACCTCTTATAAAAGAAAGAAGAGGATTAGATGAGTCTATAGAATCAGCCAAAAAAAGTTCAGAAGGTGTAGATGAAGCGTATAAAGAAGATGCACAGAAGACAACAAGTGCTTTACAAGCAAAAAGAGAATCTATAAATGATGAAATAAAGTCAATTACAGATGGTATTGAATTGAAATTTACTGAACAAGATGGTAAGTATTATAAACAATTTGGTGATAATCCTACAGAAGAAATTTCAAAAGAAAGGCACGACTATGAGTATGCCAAAGAAGAGGCAGAAAGAGTTGATAAGAGGGTTCAAGAACTTAGAACAAAAATGGCAGAAAATACTATGCCAAATGCTACAGAAGAGCAAAAAGCAGCAGCTGTAGATGAACAACCAAAACCATTAACTCAAGAAGAAAGAGATAATGAAGAAAAGAATACGGCAAAAGTAGAGTCAATTGTAGCCAATGAGACTGCTAATCGTAATAACATGAAAGATTACGAGTATAAGGAATTGTATGATGAATCTCCAAAATCAGCTGCATTACAAAGAATGAAAGATGAAAACAAATCTTTTCAAGATAAGTTAGCTGATGATACTATTCCAGAAGAACGTAAAGATGGCATAAGAGCATTATTAAAACAAAATGAAGATAATATAGATGCTTTGGAGAAAAGCTTAAAAATACCAGAAGAAGATAGAACAGCAGCAAAACCAGTAGAGGAAAAAATTGTTGAACCCATCGACCCTGTAAAAGCAGAAGAACAAGCTCATGTAGATGCGTTAAATCAAACTATAAAAGACACAGAATATGAACAGCAAGCAAGAAATCTTGGACTTCGTGAATCAGCTCCCGAAGGAGTTGCAGGAGAAGTTCCAACAGAATCTAAGCAACCGATTACAATCGAAGAAAGAGATAGACAGTCAAGACCTTTACCAAGAGAAGAACAGCTCCAGCGACCTTATACAGAAGGAGAACGAGAATCAATTGATGACCAATTCAATAAGCTCGGAGGGAAAGATGGAGTTGATGCAGCCTATGAGCGAGATGGATTCTCAAAATCAGGATGGACAAAAGAAGAATACCTTTCTTGGAAACATTGCCAATAGTGCAAAAAAGATATTTAAGATTAAGCGTAAAAAATGAGAATAATAACTAAAGTAGTACCTTTGGATTGGCAAAGGTATGATACGCTTGGGGATTATTTTGACAATGGAGATGCGCTTCATTTTAGGATAACAGATACGGGTAATGACGAGTATAATAAGCTTATTCTGATACACGAACTTATCGAAGAGCTTATGACGAGGCACAGGGGGATAAGTGAAAAAGACATACTTGAATTCGACCTAAAATTTGATGATAGTAAGCAGGAAGGCGAACCCGGAGACCAAATAGATGCCCCATACAGAAATGAGCATAGATTTGCGGAGATGATTGAAAAGATGATTTGTCACGAACTTGGAATAGATTGGATTAAATATAACGAAGACCTAAATAAAGTATTTGATGGAAAAGCTTGACATAAAGAATATTGGAAGTTGTAAAGATAAAGTTTTACTTGTTTGTGATAATGGGCTATTCTTTGAATTTGCCCTAAAGCTTGCTGACCATTTTAAGAAAGTTTATTATTACACAGAATGGAAGAATGCGTATCCCGGAATGGCTGAAGCTATGATTGGTACGGAGTGGAAAAATGGTAAAAGGTTAAATACTTTTGATGGTAAAAACATAGAAAGGATTGAGAATATGTTCAGCATTCTTGATGAGGTTGACTGTTTCTTTACTCCAGATATTTACGATGGCGACCTTCTTGAGACATTAGAAGCATCTGGAATACCTTCATTTGGTTCTGGTAAAGCCGAGAAGCTTGAGCTTGATAGGTATGAGACTGCTAAGGAGATGAAGGCTATTGGTATGGATGTTGCTCCAACGATAAGAATTGTTGGTATGGCAGCACTTAGGGAACATCTTAAAAAGAATGAAGACAAGTGGATTAAGATTTCAAAATACAGAAAAACATTTGAAACATTTCATCATATTAATTATAGGCTTAGTGAGCCATTGCTTGACAATGTAGAAGCTACATTAGGACCGCTTAAATATATTGTTGAGTTTATAGTAGTTGATTCTATAGACGCTATTGTAGAGGAAGGAATAGATGCATATGCTGTTAATGGGCAACTGCCAACAAAGATGTTCACTGGATGTGAAATTAAAGACGTTGCGTATGCAGGTTCTGTTGTTGACCAAAAAGATTTGTCAATAGGTAACAAAAAAGTAAACGAAAAGTTCTTAAGACTACTTAAGAAATACGACCATAATGGATTCTTTTCAACTGAGGTAAGAACTACTAAGGATGGAAAGAACTACTTTATAGACCCATGTATGCGCTTAGGATTACCTCCAAATGCACTATATCAAGAGATATATAAGAATCTTGGTGAGATTATATGGGGAGGAGGAAATGGAATTCTTGTTGAGCCTAACATAGATAATATGTATGGAATGGAAGTACTCATAAGTTCTGGGTGGCATAGCGGTAATCATCAAACGGTTTACTTTCCACCAGAAATAAGGCAGTGGGTTAAGTTGATTAATCCTATCAAGATAGACGGAACATACCATGTTCTTAGAATTGGTGATTCTTCTACAATAGGAAGTTTAGTAGCTGTTGGTAAAAGCCACGAAGAATGTGCTAAGAAGATAGAAAAAATGGCTAAATTGATTGAAGGCTACGACCTACATATTAAAACAGAAGGTCTTAATGAAGCAACTGAAGCGTTTGACATAATGATTAAAAACTCAAAAAAATAAAATTATGCCACTTAAAGAAGCTAAAGGTAAAAGCAAGAAAGCTATACAGCAAGCAGTAAGTGCTAATATTAGAGAGCTTAAAGCGTCAAAAACAAAAAGACCACAAAAACAAATAATTGCCATTGCTTTGTCATCAGCAAGAGGAGATAAAAAGAAATAATATGGCTTGTCCAAATAAGAGTTCCGTTCAATGGAAAAAATTAATAGAAGATTTAACAAGGAGATTTAAGCTTGAAGGAAAAGAATATTCTGATGCTGAAATTGATAAGTTAGCTCATTTGGCATTTATTAGGTATGGTGATATACCTCCTATTGAGAAGGCTATTAATTATACAAGTAGGACAGTTAATAAAGAAGAAGCAACTCTTGATGGATGGATTAATTATGGTAAAGGTCAGATAATAAATAATCAAGGAGATTTAAGTCTTGATGATTTTAAGAAATCATTTTCAGAAAGATTTGGTCTTGATATAACTGACCCTAATATAGATAAGATATACGAGCAGGCTAAATTAAGATATGGTGCAGAAAAAGCAGCAGAAGGATTATTTTCAAATGCAGTAGCTGAAAAACAAAGACAAGAAGGTAAACCTGCTTATCCGGGATTAATTCCAAGAGTAAGAGATTTTTTTACTGGAAATTATAATATACTTGGAAAAGAATCTCAAGAGTCAAAAGATGCAGCAGCTACGTATCATGGTTCTGAGGCACAAGCTTCTGCTATATTACGTGTAGCAATAGCTAACATAACAAAAAGGTTTGGTGGAGAAACTTGGCTGGAATTAAGAAAAGCTCTTGTTCAGAGTAGACTTAATGGTGTAAAAAATAGATGGAGACAAATGTCTGAAGGCGTAAAGTTAATGTCTGACGAACAATTAGTAGATGAAATAAATAAAGGAAACTATAAAGACTTATTAAGTCAAATAGAAGGAAGAACTCCACTTGATGATTTATCTAAAGATGTTGCTACATTAATATCTAATGAAGACTATGATGGAGTAAGAACATTGATAAGTCATGCATTTGATTATGCTTCTGACAATGTTGCTAAATTAGATTTTAGTGGAGGAAGAAGTTATGAAGAAATAAAAAATGACCCTAAAGTAAAATCAGCATTAGGTGTATATAAAGACTTAGTTGAAAAACCAATAGCTGAAAACCATGCTTCAAATGATGGAATATTTTCCGATGCTCTTGGAGAATTAGATACATATTTCCCATTAATGGCTTTAGATGAAAAAGGTAGACAGTTTTTTTCAATGAAAGGTTCTAAAAAACTAAATCCAACAAAAAACAGGTCAAATGAATTTGCTACTGGTTTATCAAATGCATATGACGTTTCTGTAGAAAAATTATCATCTGATTTAACATCAGCATTTAAATCTAATAACAAAACAGCATTTATAAATCAATTAGAAAAATCTGGTATTGCTGTGATGTTAGCTCCAATGGATAAAGGAAGGAATGTTATAACAATAAATGGTAAAGAATACGAAGCAGTCACTATCCCTATAGGAGAGCCTATAATTAAAGATGGAAGAGTAATACCAGCAAAAAAAGTATTAATACCTAAATGGCTTGAAAAAGAATTAAAGCCGATGTTAGAAGATAGAGATACTGACAGAACTATGTTTGGTAAAGTTATGGATAAAATAACTGCTTTTGCACTTGGTGGTGTTGTTGAACCTGCTATGCACACAGCAAATCTTGTTGGTGCTATTGTTAATGGAACTCCATTTCCGGGAACTTCATTAGCATCAAAAACAATAGGTAATACTCCATTAACAAAAGTTTTTACAGGAATATTTAATATTGTAACTGAAGACGTTACAAGTGATAAAGCAATAAAGCATATACAGGAAATGGCTAATATTGGTTTGCTTTCTGGTAAAACAGGTAAAGTAACATCAAGTAAATTAATTGCTGAACAAACAGGTGCTAAAAAAGTTTCTTTTTGGGATTTTTCTCCAGTTCTATATGGAAGAAAAGGTGTTGATTTAAAAGGTAGGGTATTAATGGATAGAATTTGTTTAGAAATAAATCCAAATTCAACACCAGAACAAAGAAGAAGATTTGCAAATCAACTTGGTAATTATCTAAAAGGAATGGAAAGTCAACTTGAAAGAACAGTAAAAAGAAATGGAATGGCTCCATTTTTTACTGCATCATCTACATTCCTTAAGAATGGGATTAAAGGTTGGCTTGGAATAACGCCATTACCAACAGAAGGTATGTCTTTTCAAAGAGTTGCAACAATGAGGGCAGCTCAATTATTATCAGCAGGTGCTATTGGATTAACTGGTGCTTGGGCTGCTACATATTATGCATTTACAAAAAAATATCCTTGGGAAGATGAAAATTCTAATTTTTTAAAGATACCATTAACAGATGATATGAAAGATTATATATCAGAAAGACCGTTACTTAAGTCTCATTTTTATAAAGATGGTAAATGGCAAGATATAAATTTTGGATTCTTTAATAAAACATTAGAAAGAGGTTCAAGGGGATTAGGTATAGGAGCTATTTATGATACACAAATGCAAGGAGCAAGTTTATCTCAATCGGCAGAAGCTGCTGAAAAAGATGTATTAAATTCATTTTTAACGCCATTAGTTAGTTCTCCCGGAATACACTTTGCTACAACAGCAGTAACGGGTCATGCTCCATACATACAATCTTTAAGGGATTATACTACAGGAGCGCAAGGATTAGAATTTGTTAGAGACGTTAGAACTATGGATAATCAATTTAAACAACTTGGGGCAAATGCGGCTGAAGGTTTTATTAAAATAAATCCATTATTGGCTAATGTAGCAGAAAATGGTTTTGGTATGTCATTTAAACCAAAATATGCTGTAGAAGAAGAAGATAAGCCAGAAACAACTTCTGAGAAAATTATGGGTATTGCAGACAAGGTAGTTCTTAAGACAATACTTGATATAACATTTCCAAATATCTTTAAGAATCATATAGATAACGATAAGAAAGCAGAACAACTTAAAATACAAGAAAAGAAGACAGGAAAAACTGCTATCAAAGAAGAGACTGGTGTAGCACCAAAAAGTACAAGATTTAAGAAGTCTGTTGGTAAGAGTACTTTCTCTGGAAGTGGATTTGGAGGAAGCAAGTTATCTGGTGGTGGTCTATAAAGTCCATAACCCTAAATATCTTATATTTGTAAAAACATATAATCATGGCTTTTGTAGCAAATTATACGGTAGCACAGGGTTTAGATTGTAGCTCTGTAGTCATTACCGATACCTCAAGTTACTCTTCAGAAGCAAAAAGCACTTTTAGCTACAGAAGACTATATCTTTATAAAGCTGATGGTACGACTATTAAGTTCCCATCTAACTCTACGACAACCTATATAAACTTTAGTTTTGCGTCATACCCGACTGACCAAATAACTATCACAGGAATAGACCAAGACTACGGATTAAGGGTTGTAATGGAGTTAAGCTCAAATTCGCCTGTTTCTGGTAGCATATACACGAAAACAAGTGTAGTTGCTCTTACTTGCTACACAAATACAGCTCTTTACAACGTAGTTCAGATTGCAGCTACAAGTCCATCAAGAGTAGACGACCCGGTATTTTATGATAGCTGGAGCGAACTTCAAACAGAGAAAGACGCTGCTGTGGTAGCTGGTACGTATGGAGACCAGTTAAGTGCTGATGCAGCGTTAAAAAGAGCTAAAACAATTATTAATCAGTCAATACTAAGGTTCTAATGCTATCAAACGAAGTTATAACCGATTATATAAAATGGGCAGATATATCAATATATCTGTCTATGAATGATTACCAAAAGACAAGGTATTATAATTGGGTAGACCAAAGAAAGAAGACAAGAATGCTTTACATGGTTAACGAGTCCATGAAATGGGGTCAACCATATCTTGTTGGTAGTCAAGGATATGATGAGGCTGGGAACTACTTGTATTCATTATTTGGTCAATGGTTATTACAAGCATCAGCCATAACTGGAACTGGATTAGTTATCGGAACGCCTGTAATACCTACATCTACAGCTGGAGCAGCAGGAACAATAATGATAGTTGTTGGAGCGTCTGGGAGTCCTATACCAGCAAATACAAATCAGTATACAAATACTATAATTGCGTCAAGAACAATCATAGTGATATTGGATAACGTAGTTATTCAGACATCAGGTGGTGGTGTAACATATTCTTTTAATACTGTAACAGGAACAATTACATTTAGTGCAAATTTGAGTTTGAATCAAGTTTTAACTATTATATACATATAAAATGGTAGTACAGAGTATAGGATTGGTTACTGACTTAAGAGGTCAAAATAAGAATATAGGTGTACTATTTATGGCAACAGGTCAAGCTGTTGCAGCTGATGGTGGTGGTGGTACGTTCTTTTGGAATTCATCAAGCACTACGGCAGATGATGGCGTTAATTATATTCAAGTTACAGGAGTAGCTACAGGTAGATGGGTTAGGCTTGATTCAAATATATCTGCCAACATATATAACTCAGACGGCACGCTTACGGCTAACAGGACTATAAGCAGCGGTGGATATAGTTTGACTTTAAATCCTGCTCTTACGTTAGGCGGTAATGTTACCATGTACAACAGCGTATTTACAGGGCTTAGTAACAAGACTGTTTCAGACCAAGTTGCTGGAGATTATACATATACAAATACAGCAGTTGGTATAACCGTTAAACAGACGGTAACTGGTTCTGGAGTTGTAGCATCATCAAATAAGGCAATCGTAATTGGTAAACTTATTACAAATGATGGAACAGGAGGAAGCTCTGGCGGTAATGACTTGGGCATAGAAGTATGGCACGTAGTTAGGACGCTAACTACAGGAGCGTTTATGCAAAGCTATGCAAGTAGGTATTATTTATCAAGAAATGAAGCTACAGATATTAGCTCAAGTACACTAAACTACTTAAGTGGTCATTCAATTAATATTGGTCATCAATTGATTAGCGGCGTAGGTCCTCCAACAACTATATACACTATGCGTGTGTATGGAATATACGCAAGTCTCGTAAATCAAACTGGAACCATAAATATAGCTACTGGAGTATGGTCTACAGTTGGGGTAGCATCATATGCAACAGCAAAGACATCAGTAATAAATGAATATGCGTCATTTAGGTCTAATACAAATGTGGGTACTACAAGTGGTCCTACAGGAACCATAACAAACTACTATGGACTTTATTTAGAGACTCCAGTAGTTGGTGCTACAGGAACAATTACTAATAGATGGGGTATATATTCTCCTGACAGTGTAACAAAACATTACTTTAACGGTACAACACTATTAGGTTCTACTACAGATACTGGATTAGCTAAACTACAGGTTACAGGAGCTATACAACAGTCTTCTGTTTTGTCTTCATTATTAAAGACTAATTCTAATGGTGTATTAGTTGCTGCAATAGCAGGAACGGATTACGTTACGACCAACATTTATAACTCAAACGGCACGATAAGCGCTGAAGATAGGACTGTGTACATACAGACAGACTACGAACTTGTGTTTCAGTCTGCTGACCTTTCAAGTTATGTACCATTTTATGGAGCAAAGAAGTTCTCAAATGGATATATAGAGTCTTATATAGGAAATGGATACTATAGTAATGAGGTAGTATCTTCAATATATACAGGAAGGAATGTAGTTGATAACTACTCTGAGATGTATTTGGATACATGGTCTACGTCTCCTACTCCGGGCCTTGAAAATAAGCTGTCAATATATACATACTCAGGCATAGATGGTGCATATTTTCAATTATCTGCATATGGGTATGCTACATCAACGACAACATATTATAATAATCAGCTATTAGTTGATTCAACAGGGTTTAAATTTACAAATGTAAATAACTCTGTAACAAAATTACAAGAAGGAGTTTTAAAATTAAATGCATACGGATATTTAGCTAATGCTGTGTCAGGTACAGATTATGTTCCTCCATCAAGGACACTAACTATAAATGGAACTACGTATGATTTAACTGCTAATAGGACGTGGACGGTAGATGCCCTTCCTTCTCAAGCTACACACGCAGGACAGTACTTGACTACGGATGGAACTACAGCAAGTTGGGCATCAATAAGCTTAACAGGTTATGTTCCGTATACTGGTGCATCTGCTAACGTTAATTTAGGTACAAATAACATATACGCAAACGCATTTTATAATGCATTTACAAATATTACTGCATCAGGAACACAGGTAGTTTTAACAGTAAATTCAGCTCCTGAGATATTGGTAAGTGGCTCTGGTGGGCAAACAATTAAGTTACCTAACGCAACAACATTGTCGTCTGGAACTACTTACTCAATTAATAATAATCAAAGTAGTGGAGCGGTTTCTGTAAATAACAACTCAAACACTTTAGTAGTATCAATTCCATCTGGGGGTTACTCTGAAGTTATTTTGATAGACAACACGACAGCAGCAGGAACTTGGGATAGACACTTTCAAGCACCTGCAAACGTAAGTTGGTCAACAAATACATTTGACTATGTTGGCTCTATAACAGGTGCTACTTGGAATGGTGCAACTATTCAACCTAACAGAGGTGGTACGGGTCAGTCAACATATACGGATGGTCAACTATTAATAGGGAATAGTACGGGTAATACATTAAGTAAGTCAACACTATCAGCAGGTACTGGAATATCTATAACTAACGGAAGTGGAACAATTACAATAGATAATACAGGGGTATTAAATAATATATATACTGCTGACGGCACGCTAACAGGGAATAGAACGCTAACAAGTGGTGGATACAACCTAACATTTACAGGCACAAACACAGCATCGTCTGCTATTGCAAGAGGATTATATCTAACGCCTACACTAATTGCTTCAGCTAATAGTGATGTGTTAGTAGGACTCGATATTAATCCTACGTTTACTTTAGGTGCGTTTACGGGAACATCAAGTATAGCTTTAAGAGTATTAAGTAACGTTGCGTTTGGAACAATAGGAACAGGACTGTATTGGGATAACACTAACAATAGATTAGGAATTGGTATTTCAGCTCCTTTGTCTCCATTAGATGTTAACGGTACAGGAAGAATAGGTGGTGTTATTTTAACAGGAAACCCAACTATACCGGCAGGTACGGGTGCATCATTAACTGAAGGATATTATTCAGCAGGTGGATATGCGTTTTTCCAAGGTTACAACTATACAAGTATTGCTTATATACCTGTACAAGTAGATGGTTCTTTTATATATTTAAATGCTAATAGTAATGGGAATGTTGGTATAAATACAAGTACAAACGTACCTTCAGCACAATTACATATTTCATCTACAACAAAAGGATTTCTTCCTCCAAGAATGACAAATGCACAGTTAACGGCAATAGCTACCCCTGCAACGGGATTAATGGCTTATGCTACTGATGCGACAGAAGGACTATATGTAAAATTAAGTGGTGGATTTCAAAGGTTCTTAACTACTACCGATGGAAGTCTTTATACTGGTAATGGTACATTAACAAGTGCAAGAACAGTAACAAGTGGTGGATTTAACCTAACGTTTACGGGTAGCAATACTGCTGCATCATTAATAGCAAGAGGTATTTTAATGAATCATACACTCGTTGCTGCTGCGAATAACGATGTGCTTGTAGGTTTGGATATTTCTCCTACATTTACAAATGGTGCTTTTACGGGAGTTAGTAATATAGCATTAAGAGTAAGTGGAGCGTTAACAGCAACATCATTGTCAGCCGGACCTTTTTTTGCAGGAGGTACTGCTGTAAATATAAATGCTCAAACAACATTTAATTCAGGTAATTATATTTACTTAAATCAGATTGGGAAATCTTCTGCATCAACTACTATATCTTTTTCAGGGTCAGGCGGACAAGGTAATTTTATTACTTTTAATAATAGTGGAGTAAGTTATACTTACACGAGTGGTGGAGCGACTATTCTTTCGATTGGTAATCCAATTACATTTGCTCCATCAAGCGGAACAGGTAGTTTTAATATAATGTCTATTAATCCTATTATTAATCAAACAGGAGGTGCAAGTGGGCAAACAACAGGTATATATATTGGTCCTACTTTAACTGCTGCTGCTAATTGGAGAAGCATACAATGGGATAACGCAACAGGATGGGGATTGTATGGAGCAGGTGCAGCTAATAACTATTTGGCGGGCAACTTACTTATAGGAACAACAACAGATGCAGGTTATAAACTTGATGTCAACGGAACTGCGAGGGTGCAAGGAAAATTAAGTATAAATACTCCAACTTCTGCAAGTGCAGTACTTGAAGTAACAAGTACTACTCAAGGATTTCTTCCTCCAAGAATGACTACAACACAAAAGAACGCAATAGCAACACCTGCTGCTGGTCTTATGGTATTTGATACAACACTTATTAAACTATGTGTGTATAATGGAACGGCTTGGGAGGTAATCACCTCGATTTAGAATTATGAAACAATTTAAAATATAAAAACAAATAAAATGGCAAACATTCAACCAAAAAGTCTATGGGTGGGCGGTCAAGAAAAGACAGCCTCCGTACTAAATTTAAGAAGTATCTCAGATGACTTAGCTACTTCAGCACACTTCTACTGGGAGCTTAAAGAAGCAGACGTGGTAGTAGACGAAGAGACTACTCAAGGTCAAGTGCTTCAGTGCGGTAACTTAGCCATGTCTGGAGAAGACTATCAGCTGTGGAATGGTGCGCTTGATATCAACACAGAAGCTTATAATTGGGCAGCAGTTCAATTAAATCTTATACTCGTTTAAGAGACGCTACCTTAGGCGATAACCCTGCTCATTTTTGAGTGGGGTTTTTATGCATTGCGAAATACATTCAATATATCATAAAAATATACATAAATATTCAATAATTAGTAATTATACTTATATTTGTCAATAAAAACACAACATTTTATGGAAAAGAAAACTATGTCATTAATGGATTTTTTTAATCTGGAGGCTGAACTTAATGGAGTAAATAACACTAAAACAGGTGAAAAATTATTTCAAGGCTTACTTAGTCAAAAATTATCATTAAAAACAAAGTACTGGCTTACTGATTTACATAAGAAAGTAAAGACAGAAACTGATGCTTGTGAGTCTTTAAAGAATGAACTCATCAAGAAATACGGAGAAGAAAAAGGAGATGGTCAAATAGGTATTGATACTTTTATAAAAGGAGATGAAGATAAGCAAGTTCTCAACCCGGCATTCATTGAGTTTGAGAAAGAATATTCAGCACTTCTTAAAGAAGAACGTGAAATTGAATATAAGCCATTGAGCATTAATGACTTAGGAGATGTTGAAACAAGTGAAAATTACAATATAATATATAGTCTAATAGTGGCTGATTAATAAAAAAAACATGGATTACCAATTAAAATTTGATAAGATGGAAGACAGGCTAAACGAAATGGAAGTTAAGCTTGATGAGATAGATAGCAAACTGTCAACCGTTGTAGACGCTTTAGTTGGTAATCCTCTTGTTAAGTCAGATGGTCTTGTTGCAAGGCTTGAAAAGTTTGAAAAAGAAGTTCAAGAATTAAAAGATTTTAAGAAAAGAATATTATATTCTGTATCAGCGATAGTGGGTCTTGGATTAATAATCCAATTCTTTTTAAAGTTGTATATTGATATAAAAAAATAACAATAATGAAAACACTGGGCGTCAGCATTTTTTCCTTTTTTTTAGGAATAACTGCTGTTTTTTATTTTAAGGGATGTGGTAAAAACACTTCAGATAGCGTACAAATACGTGATTCTATCCGTACAGTAATGGATACTCAGTACGTATCAACTACAAAAACTAAGTATATCAAGGGTAAATATATACGTATAGATACGGTAATATACGTAAAAGTACCATATTTAGATAGTGCAGCGATTGACTCTATTGAGGAAAATTACTACGCACAAAACGTTTACAAGGACACGCTAAAGATTGATGATAGTAATATATTTATTACCGACACCATCAGCGAGAACAACATTAAGTCAAGGTACTACGTAGCGAATATTAAAGAAAGGTATATCACAAATACTGAGTATATTACAAAAGCATTTAAGCGCTCTTATTTCTGGGGTCCTTCTGCCGGTGTTGGATTTAATGGTAAATTGACTGATGTTGGATTTGGTTTCTTTATGGAAACTCCAAAGAGAAGAATATATGGATTAGGATTAAGCAATAATATAAATGGTGGCGTTTCTATAAAAGGGAACTTACTTATAAAGCTATAATTATGAAAGAATTTTTTACAGAAGATAGTGGTAGGTTAAGCATGAAAAGACTATGTGGGTTATTGTGCATATTGTCATTATGTGGAAGTATATTCTTGAAAGTACCTCCACCAGAAACATTAATAGTTTCAATATCTGCAACTGCTGGAGCTTGTTTATCTTTAACATCCATAGAGAAGATATTTAAAAAATAATCATATGAACATTAAGCAAATAGACTTCCCGACAAACCAGTATATAGCTGAAGAACACCCTAAGTCACAAATATTTTTACACCATACAGCAGGAAACGCTTCTGGTGAACAAACTTTTAAAGGATGGGAATCTAACGCTGAACGTGTAGCTACCTGTGTTGTTATATCTGGTAAAGGAGCTAATTGCATTGATGGTCAAATTATTCAAGGATTCAGCTCAAAGTATTTTGCATTCCATCTTGGTCTCAAAGAAAGTACATTTCAAAAGCATGGCATCCCGTATAAGTCTTTAGATAGGATATCTGTTGCTATTGAGATTTGTAATTGGGGTCAGCTTACTGTAAAAGATGGCAAGTTTTACAATTATGTAAATAGGGAAGTAGCAAAAGAAGATGTATGCACTTTAGATAAACCATTTAAGGGATATAAGTATTTTCATAATTATACAGATGCCCAAATAGCTTCTGTTAAAGACTTGCTTTTGTTGTGGAAAGGAAAGTACAAGATTGACTTGACTTACAATGAAGACATATGGGATATTTGCCCAAGAGCATTAAAAGGAGACAATGGAGTATATACTCACAACTCAGTTAGGACAGATAAGGTTGACATATATCCTCATCCAAAAATGGTTGAGATGCTAAAGTCATTGTAGTTTAAAATTTACAGAATGAAAGAATCCGCATATCAAATAATAGAATCATCTCCATACGGGATAGACTTCAAGATTGCGGTATGTTCGTTATACGATAGTGGATATTTTCCAATGAATGACAATACGATTGTCGAACATATATCAGAGATAGAAAGCTATGTTCTTGATAATGGAATTTTTATTGGCGGCAAATCTGCTGAAGGTTTTTTTATGGTTAACGATATAGACGATTTTATAGATGCGTTCTACATTGCTTTAATTGGAGACTTCTCCCCACCAAAGAGCTTTACCAAAAAGGTAACTGAACTCTACAAAAAAGCCACAACAAAAATCAAATAAATGCCAAGCAAGAGACTAAGATTATCAACAGACGAATGTGCTGTCATAGAGGATTTTAGAGAAAGCAAGAAGAAGCATGATGCACTAAAACAAGAGTGCGAAGAAAGTGGCATCCCCTTTGAAGACGTAAAGTACTACTGGTACAAAAGCGAGAAGTTCAGCATGAACGTAGCTAACACATCGGTAGGAATGGATAGCGTAATATTAGATATACTAAAGGATATTAAGAAATATAGCCCCAAGTACCCTAAGATAACCTACCCTAAATCAACAGATAGCCATCTGCTTGTAATAGACCCATCAGACATACATATAAACAAGCTTGCAAGCGCAATAGAGACAGGGGAAGATTACAACCATAACATAGCCATCCAAAGGGTATTAGAAGCCGTTAAATCGCTTATAAATAAGTCTAAGGGATTCTCTATAGATAAAGTATTATTTGTTATAGGAAACGACATATTACACGTTGATAATCCAAAGAATACAACTACTGGTGGAACGCACCAAGATGTCAGCCTAATGTGGTATGATGCCTTTAAGTTAGGGCAAAAGCTCCTTACGGACTGCATAGAACTTCTTATGCAGATAGCTCCCGTTCACGTTCAGTATGACCCGTCAAACCACGACTACACATCTGGATTTTTTTTAGCTCAGACTATAGAAGCTTGGTTTAATAAGGCTTCTAATATTACGTTTAATATCAGCCCAATGCACAGGAAATACTTTAGGTATCATAACAATATAATAGGAACTACGCATGGTGATGGAGCAAAAGAGTCTGACTTGCCACTATTGATGGCTCACGAGTCTCCGGACTGGAGTTCTTGTAAGCATAAATACATCTATACACACCACATACATCACAAGAAGTCAAGGGATTATATGGGTGTTACCATAGAGTCAATGAGGAGTCCATCAGGACCAGACAGCTGGCACATGAAACAAGGTTATGTCCATGCTCCAAAAGCTATAGAATGCTTTCTTCACCATAAGGATTATGGTCAGATAGCAAGATTTTCACATATATTTTAATGTAATATATTGTGATTCAGATGATAACAAATTATCTTCTTTTAGGTTTATGATTTTGCGTATATTTGGATTTACTCCAAAAACACAAGTCATGACAATTTCAAATAAGTTTTACGAATTAGATAGGGATGAGCAAGAAGTTAAGGCAGTTGAGATAGCTAATGCATATTACGCTTTAGCTGATAAGTGGAAGAAAGTAGCGATTAAAGCACGAACCGGAACACTTGAAAAACCAAAGAAGCAATTAGATGAAAAGATTAAAAGTTAAGTATGCTAAACTTGGTAAACAAAAAGCTTGGGGTATTTCTGATTCCGATGGAGCCATACTCCTTGACGAAAGGCTTAAGTCAAAAAAACATCTTGAGATTTTAATACACGAATGTCTTCATTCATTGTACCCTTCATTTACGGAGGAGCAGGTTGTTAGAGATAGTATCATACTATGCAATACTATATGGTACGAAAGGTATAGGAGATTTGATGAAGATAACGCAACTCCTTTGCAAGATGGCTCTTTATAAATACTTGAATGGGTCTGCTGTATACATCTCAACAAGTGGTTGTTTCTTTTTTACAGTTGCATTAGCTTTCATCTGACCAGTAAGTGTCAACAACATAATGAGAAAGCTTACCGTACTATCGAACTTTGTACGGTTATCGTGCCTATATCTTTTCATCTCATCCAATAGGTCTGGGTAGTGTATCTTCTGACAGTGGTGTTCAACATAGTTTATACCATACTCTAACTGCTTTGATAATGCAAATGCGTCAGCTGAAGCTATACCCCTATCCAAAAAGTTTGTCTTAGCTTTTCTGTCCGGATTTATTACGGAGTCCGGTTTCTTTCCAAGCATAGGTAGGCAGTTAGACTTCATGTCATTATACTTCTGAAAGTACGGATAATAGTCATCGCCTGCGTCTTTTTCTATCGTTACCGGAGCGCCATACCACATTGAAGCCATGAGCATTTCTTTCCAAAACAAATCCTTCATCTTAGGTCTGCCGTAGTAATGCGCTACAGGAAGTCCTGTATCTTCTTCTTTAGTTATGTCAAGCTTTTCTCCAACCCAAGCAGAACCCATAGAGCCTTCTCCAGAAGTTATGTTGTGCCTAAATGGGTCGCATCCTATTCCGTACTCAGCTGAAGACATAGGATACATTACATTATTCTTTAATATGAAGTTATTCTCTACTTTAGGAAACTTATATATAAGCCATTTACCGCTTGAGTCATCAGCAAACTTTACCTTGTCTTCTCCATCCATATATAACCTACCCTTTCTGAGTGGTACTGGTTTATTTTTAAGAGAATTCTCTTGTTTTTCTATGTTATCAAGATTGAAGTGGCAGTCAATATCATTAAACTTGAATGCTTCCATTTCATTCATTGGGTAATCTCTAATATCTTGGTCTTGCTTTGACGCAGCTCTCTCTTCCATGATATGCTCCTTAGCTTCTTCGCTTTTAGAGAATCCCCACTTGTCTATGAATCCTGCATACCCTTCATAGGCAGGAGCAAAGTATCTTACAAGTCTTGAAGGAGTTTTATTGCCATGTCTAAATTGGTCTGAGTCATCCCACAATTCTTTGAATGCTTGACCTCCAGAGTTAGGAGGATTTACGGTAGATACCATAATAGCGAATCCAACTTTCTTCGCTCCTTCGGTCAGCGTCTTCTTTGCAATGTTCCAATATTCTTGTATAGGAATAGAGCTATCCCATTTAGAGCTTTCATCAATCAATAGCCTTGACCATCTTCCAGAGTCAAAAGAGTTCAGCGCAGTATTACGCCATTCTATAAATGAGTTAAGACCTTCTCTTCTATTGAACAATCCTTTTGATGATTTCTTTTTCTTTGAAGGTTTTACAAATACGAGCTTCTTTTTAGGGTCTTCCGTACCATCAGTTCTTGGCTGAAGGAATGAAGGCATAGCCCTAAATCCATACACTACCATGTTCTGAAATAAATCTTCAGCATCCTTACCAGTCTTACTGATAATACCGCAACGAGTATTTTCTGCAACTGACGCAGCCTTCGTTATAATGCATGACGCTTGAGACGTAGCACCTTCCCTTCTTTTCTTTACCCTTATTACTCCAAGTATATCTTCATCATTAGAACACTCTTGATAGAATAAAAACCATCTTCTATCAGCATCTCTGTACTCCGGATAACCTCCAGATTCAAGTAGCCAATAGTTTAAATAAAAATAATAGTCTCCAGTAATAAATGTTGGATTACCTTTGTTAAAGAACCAATACCCGTTTTTAATCCTATCCCATTCTCTACGTATAAAAACTATTTGTTGCTCATCATACATTGGAAGGTCATCTTCATCGTGTTCTATTTCGTAAAAAGATTCCGGTATTTCAATACGATTGAATAGCTGATTATTTTTTGGTGTGCCATACCCATCAACTTCTTTTGAAGGAGGAGGATTTGGGGTGTGGCATTCTATACCATAAATTATTTCAATCATGCTATTTGAATATTTCGCTGATAGGTATGAGTACCCCAAGTGAAGTATTGTCATCTCCGCCTTTTGTAAAGTTACCGTTATAATACTTCTTAACAAGTGACTTAAGTCTATTTGTAGGTATTATTATTGCCGAGTCATTATTCTCAATCTTATATATCCAAAAGTCAGCAGTAGTGGTAGAAATACCACTCTGCTTTCCTCTTGAATAAACTTCTACGAATATATTTCCGGTTCTATGAGCCATTGAGTCAGACTTTACTTCAACTTTTTTACTTCCATCAAATAAGTCTTTAGCCCAATCTTCAGCATACTCACCTAAATGTAAGTCGTAAGTAAACGAACTGCTGTACTTCATATTAGAATGGTAAGTCTCCGTTATCTTCGTACACTGCTTTTGTTGCTGTGCTTGGAGTTTTCCAGTCATTCTTTGGTTCAGCACCATTGTAACCTTGCTTAGGTTCCCAAGTATCAATAGTTACTTGTACATCCTTACCGTATTTATCCGGCTCATTAAGTAGATTTACGTTAAGCTTTAGGTACTTATTACCGTTATACTCTTTAATGTACTGACCGAACTTCTCTGGATTGATGCTGATTTGAATCCATGTGTCTGACTTTTTCTTTCCGCTTCCGCAGAAAATTTTCTTTTCTTGTGCCATGATTGTTGTTTTTGTTTTATTAATAATTAACATTTCCATTTTTTAAGAGCCAACGCTTTTCTCGTAGGCTCTCCGTTTGGTTTTTTCATAGGACCTTTTACGCCACCCATCCGAGCGCAAAAAGATTTCTTTCTGGGTCCTCCTTCTGGTTGTGGAGCTTTTAGATTACCGCCAGTTTGCTTATTATAAGCGGCTCTTCCTTTAGCGTTTAATCCACCTTCCGGATTCTTACCTTCTTTTCTTTGCCAAGCTGCTGTCTTGTAACCGCTTTTTAGTCTAACCTTTGCCATAACTTAGTTTTTAGGGAAATAAAATAATAAATAAAAGAGATATTAATATAATAGACATTACTATAACGTATATAGTACTCTCTTTTTTTGTCCAATATGTTACATCTTTTTTCATAATTTACCCTCACTAAGTTACAAATTATTGTTTATAAGCCATTTATTTCTTGCTTCAAATAGCTTAAAGCAGACCTCAACCTATCTGAGGAGTAATGGCTTTCCTTTATCAGCAAACGTATTAGAGTAAGCCAAAATGATGTACTACCAAGTTCAGCTGATAATATAATCTTCTTCTCCATAGCACCTCTTGAATCCATATCCATTACACTCAGCTTCTTCATGGCATGCTTGTCATTAAGGAACTCAAACATTGCCTCACATTCAGCTCCCATTGACGCTACGTTATTAAGCTCCCCAAGTTGCTTAAGTACTTCCATTGGATTAGTAAAGTCAACCTTTGCTGATATTACTTTTCTAAACTCTTCGTGCATATCTTTAGCTCTTATAAACTTAGCTTCAAGGTCTTTATCATCAAAAATCGCCATTAGTATCTTTTTTAAATAATGATTTAATAAATAACTTAAAGTAAGTCCAGCTGATACCTAAGTAAACCTTTCTGACAGGAACCTTCTTAAACTCTGGTAACGTTGTAGAAGCTTTATCTACTTCATTAGTCCAAGGAGTTCCATTAAGCTCAACCCACTCACCGTAAGACCATTCTATAGGTACTCTTGTTTTCTTAACTCTTTCCCTACCATACCTACCAGTCATTGCGACAGGCTCTTCTTTTTTTACTTTCTTTTTTACATCTTTCTTTGGCGTAGCCTTTTTGCTGATTACTTTATCAGCTTTCTTTTCTTGTTTCATAATTGTTGTTTAAGTGTTTAAAAAATATTTTATATAATAATACTACCAAGGAACATCATTTTCTGGGTGATTAGACTCACCAAACATATCTTTATATATCTCATCAGAAGTTCTATTTTTTGGTGGTTTTATATTTTTTAACCTACTAATTTCTCTGTTTTCTCTTCTCATTTTTTTAAAAGTAATTTTATCTACTTCAAATTCTTTAATTGTTTTTTCGCTATGTGCTGATAAATGACATAAAGAACATAGTGTTTCAAGAAAGTCTATATTATATTCCCAAGGCATTTTAAAATCATAATATATTTTGTGATGAGCTTGTAAATTTTTATCACTACCACATCTAACACACTTATAATCATCTCTTTTCTTTACAATATCAGCAAATATCCTCCATGCTTTAGTATTTAAAAGTCTTTTATACCTATTGCTACTCATATTAAATCCCTGTTTACGATAAGACATAATAATCCTATTATAAAGGCAGAGGAAGATTTTTAAATCTCGCTGAGTTTATCTTGGTATCAATTCTGGTTATACTCCAAGACTCTCAATTCGCAGGTTAGCTACCATATACCTGCCCTGTTCGGCTTCGTTATTAACTCGTGGTCGGAATAATTCCCCTCTCGGACTGTTCATCTGCGGTATTACCAATTATCACCTCATGCTCACTATTCAATTTCACTACAGATTTATGCTGCTATTTCAGCACCACCAACGTATAACGCCTTTCGGAACGCCTACCATTTAGTTATTCTATCCTGTACGATGGTGCGTAATTATCAGGGATTACTTCTAAACGGTATCAATCTTATTAATGTATGTAAGTAGTATAATAAAAAAACCCACACAGGTCGCAGCTATGTGGGTTTAATAAAACAGGGTTTAATATCTCTGTTTAACCAAACCCGAATTCATACTGCGACTATCAATTCGGATTGACAAGACAAATATATGGAATATTTATTAATTCCAAATTAAATCTTTAAATTTTTTTACCTCTTCATCTGTAGCAAGATGGTATTCTGAAATGAACGAGCATTCTATTTGCTCTTCATCACCATCAGCATCTGGAAAACTTTGTAAGAACTTAGTTTCTCCGTTAATAAGTTTGCATTCAGCAATTCCAAGGTACGTCTCTCTTGTGTACACATGGTAAAAGTTTCCGTAAACTAACGTTTTTTGTTTTTTCATTTTATTTGTTTTATTTGATGACTATTTTTTTAAAATTGACAAATTAAATCATGCTTATGCTCGTTACATCTTTTACAAGTACCTACTGCTGATGCTCCATAGATATGTCTAATCTTCCATTTGTGTCCTAAAATAACGCATAGCGTCTTCTTTAATAGCTTCTTCATTGTTTATTGATTTATTGGTTAAGAAAGTGATGTGCTGTCTGGATTCTCCCCCTTGTACTTATGGGAACGATATTCATATTTAGGGTACTCTTTTTCATATTCATCAGCAGTAATCCACTGACCATTATGATTATACGAAAGTTCTCCATTAGAAAACTTTGCATATATGTTCTTTCTTTGCTGATTCTTCTCTATGTACTCGTACATTGAATATGTTATTTTCATTTATTATATGTTTTATCAGCTGATTTTTAGAAATATATTTCCAATTATATATAAAAGTGTATTATAATGATATTATAATCTTATTTTTAGATATATATTTCCAATTAATCTAAAAAAATCTTTAGGGTCATTCCACCATCCTGATAAGATAATTCCATGCTATTAAATTGCTCTAACTCTTTATAAATAGTCAAAATTCGACCAATAGGCATATCGTTTTTTGCATGGTTAATTACCTCCAGACGGGTAATCTCAACTTTTTTTTGCTCCTTCTCCATCTTTAGCAATTCTATAGCCTTATCTTTTATTGCGCTATGAATTGGGTCTAAATAATCTATTAATTCTTGCATTGCTGTTTTCATTGTATTTTTAGTTTAATTAGTTTTTCTAAATCTGATTTGTTTATTTTATGAGCCTTGACTCCAGTTTGTTTGTCAGCTGAATTATTGAATATATAAGCATAATACTTCTTTGTCTTTACTATATAATATACTTTCCAGCATTTCTCAGGAACGGATACTGCTCCAATTTTCTTGGCAACTCCTATAGAACCTGCCCATATATGAACAGAGTCTTTGTCTTGAGCAATCTTCCTAGTAAAGTCTTCTAACTGGAACCAGTCTCCTGCATTCAATACATGGTACTGTGGGGCTATATTGCTGAAATAGAAGCACTCGTTCAGTACGTCAATACCATTACATTCATTGCTAGCAGATGGTGTCATGTGTCCTCTATCTAATCCAGAGCCTACGTAATACGAATTTACGTTTGTCTCATTCCTAAGCAATGGGTCCGGAGTAAAGCTATCTTTACGACCTAACTTATTATTACAGCTCGTATTTGATTTAGTCTCCCACCATTCTACGAGCAATGGGTATCGTAAAGAATTGCTATAAAGAGATGTGTAGCTCTTATGCTTAAGTCTTATAGTGTCTTGAGAATAACAAGAAGAACATATTATTAAAAATGATAATATTAGTTTCATACATTATATCTTAATTACTTGTTTCTTCTTTTTACGCTTAAACAACTCTCTCGTATTAGATGTTATAAAAGAGCCTACTACGCCTCCAATAGCAGTAAACAAAACATCATCAGCAGAAAACTTAGCACCTTTTGAAACGTCATAGCTTTCCTTTAGAACGCCTAATCCTGTTGATATTAATACCGGATATACAAATGGCTTTTTAAAATAGAATTGCGTAACCGTACCTGTAACAAATCCTGCACTAAAATGATGCAGTCTGTAGAATTTCTGCGAATCTTGAGCGCTTAAATTAACTGATAATGCAATAAATAGAACTAATAATGCTGTTTTCATCTTTTGAATTTTAATTTTAATAAATAATTTTAACCCTTGAGCTGATTAATCCTTGTTATCGGCTCATTATTTCTTCCAGTTATCAGGAATGACCACATCCCATCCATCTCTATTCATGGGATTATCATACACCCTTATATCGTCTGAATAATAGTGCTTTACCTCTCCTCCTTTCAGCCTAACAACCCAAACGGAATTTATTTCTAAGCCGTAATCTATCATTAATATTGCTTGACCTTCTCCATGAGGGGTATGCACTGAAATTGAGGTAGGGAATTGATGAATCATGATTAATGTCTATTGTTTCTTAAATACTGCTTGCTAGGTCTTGCTCCAGCCTGTCTAAAGAAAAACCTTGAGTCGTTAGTAGGACATACAGACGCCCTACTCGGGAACGTTCTACTAATAGTTCTATCTAAAAGCCTGCAAGATGTACAAAATATTGTACATATTAAAATAAATGCTAATTTGTTCTTCATGATAATGTTTTTTTAATATCTGATTGGTTGTAGTTTAATCCAAGAGAAATCCTATGCTTATCTTGGATGTAGTTCATTGTTAAGTTATTTAATGCTTTCTCGTACTCTTTCATAGTCATTAGGCATTCTATTCTAATTGACAATATCTCTTTACTATCATCATCGTAAGTTGTATTTTCTAAAATCGTTTTGAGGTACTCTCTTTTAGAATCTCCTATTTCATCAATATTCATCGTCAATCATTGGAGCGTTATAGAATTCGTAGGCTAACCATATCAATGATATGATATAAAAAAGCAATAATAATTTCATGTGCTTAATTTTAAAGTGTTGTAAATGAATTAATTAACTATTTAAACAATTTTGTTTATTTTTGGTAAAATAAATTTTATGAAAGAACAAATTCTTGGTCTTGTTAGACACGCTTTGACTTTTGCTGGTGGTATCATCGTTGCTAAAGGGCTTGTTAGTGATGCACTTATCGGAGAAATCCTTGGTGGCGTTATGACAATCGTTGGCTCCATCTGGTCAGTAGCTTCTAAAAAAGCTTAGTTTTATTTTGATTGCTTGATTTGGTGGGGGGAGCAATCTCCCCATTTTTTTAATGTCCATGCTTTGGGATATAATGATATATGGGTCTTGGCATGACGTATATCGGATTATAGTAAGGTCTCTGCCAGTAAGGGTACGGTTGAAAGTACATAGGTGTAGAGTAGTCATGGTGTGTACTATCGTAATACTTCGTTATCGTCTTAGTAACTTTTCCAGAGCTATCCGTAGTGTAGGTTTCGGTAATCCTAATTGGAATCTCGCATCCAAACATAATAATAATCATAATAAGTAATAAGTGCTTCATAACTATTGATTTATTGTTTTACAATGTGGGCATACTGGTATGCTCTTTTTCTTTTTATATATAGTTTGAGTAAACAATTTACGACAATTTATACATTTTACAAATTTCATTTCAAAGTATTTAGATATTCCTGTATAGTTTTCTCAAGACCGTTAAGCTCGTCTTCCTCCAGTTCAGTCATTATCCTAAGAACCTCATCAAATCTTAGGGTGTCAACACTCTTAAGTAATTTGCTATCAGTCTTCAGCTCCATAGCGGTCTTCATCCACTTGAACTTATCCCTTAGAAGTCTGACAGAACTCTTGGCAATCGTTGACAAGGTATCATCATTGCATAAGTCATCAGAATACATAAGTCCGTTGCATACGTTTACGTAAATAAGAAATAGCGATTCTTGTTGTCCTCGTGTCATTAGAATGGGGTTTCGTCTAAAAATCTTTTAATATCTTCATCATTAGGCTTGTCATCAACTAACTTGTTGTCCATCCTTAAGTAATTCCTATCGAATGGAAGAGAGCCAAAGTTGTCGGTGAACTCAAGACCTTTCTGCATCCTTAATAAGATTGCCGAACCTCTTGGAGTAACATCTCCACCAGTCTCCTTATTTCTATTTTTAGAAACAAATAGTTCTGTAACCATCCAAGTCTCTGGGTCTTGTATGTTTCTGTTCATAACAATAAATACATCAGCCTTGTTGTATAGAACTGCACCTCCATCAGCATCAGCAGGGAATGGCATAAGCTGATTGCCTTCTTTAGTCCTTTCTCTTTGAGCTTGAGTCCTAGTATGTATAGATATTAATATTGATATGTTAGTTCGCTTAGTAAACAACAACATGTTCGTGTACATCTCCATATCATAATCATACTTAGAGTTCTTCATTGATACCTTCAATGAGTTGATAGGGTCAATAAGCAATCCTTTAACCGCATGGAACTTTGATACAGATTCGGTATAGCTTAATAGTTCGGTGTACTCGTGCATATTGTCATTGTTGACAAAAAAGAACCTATCGTTAATCCATTTCATTGCTTGCTGAAAGAAATCCTCTGGACATTCCTTAATCTTGTATCCAGTATAGAACTCAATGATTCTCATCTTAACAGATGCCACCCGATTCTCTCCAGTATAGATAACCCAACACCAATCATACTTAAGTGCTGATAAGAATATCAGCCATAGATTTACTGTAGTTTTACCGGTATGAGAATGTGACAGAGTAGCATAGAATTCTCCTTCCTTAATTAGTAGATATTTATCCATGTCTTCATACCCAAACGGCTTACCCACAGGAATAAGACCGGCTCTATACCTTCTCATAAAGTCTTCATCAGACCTATTATCAGATAAGAATGATAGCTCTTCTTCAATAGCTCCAACCTCTTCCATTACTTCTTTCTCATACCTATCAATATCAGATATTGGAAGGTATTGTCCAGCTTTTATTCCATCATCTACCGCCTTTAATTCAATGTCAACATCGCTTGCATCGAACTTCTGCATGACTTCATGCTCAAGAACCATCTTACCTATCTCATACTCTATTATTCCACCACTGATTAATCCTCCTACCAAATAGGAAGCCTTTATGACCGCGTTATGCCTACCGCCCTGCTCTGATATTCTAATCATTTTGGCGGCAACACCGAGCCTCTTATAGTCCGTGAACCCACTTGACATATTAACTCCTTTGCTTACGGCTTTCTCAGATACTTCAAAGAAAGTTTTAGCATTCTCATTAATGTATATTTCTGGGTCATAGCTGAAAAACAATACTCTTGAGGGATTCCTTGCAGTAGGGTCGAATATCGGATAGCGTTTTAGCAGTGCAGTATAATGTTCATCGTGCTTATTACCATCAGCTATCTTAATTAATCCATGACATCCAGTTCCGGAAGGACTCTTCCACAGAGCATATATATACTCATCTTTTAGGGCATCAGCCTTTAGCTTTTCAATAGGTACATCGTCAACATCAAATGGTACAAACTTGGAGTGGGTAGATAAAGATTCATCAGTTC
>Ga0209084_1000367_pt1 | contig 42086 bp, 48 predicted proteins | sample C_130820_MF_Meta_FD_187309 | JGI IMG/M metagenome (GOLD analysis project Ga0209084, IMG submission 187309) | Freshwater microbial communities from Lake Croche, Canada to study carbon cycling - C_130820_MF_MetaG (SPAdes) (version 2) | ecosystem: Environmental > Aquatic > Freshwater > Lake... | reverse complement strand
AGAAAGCGTTCAACCTTACGTTGATTCGGCGACTAACAGCGCGTATGCAGCGGCTGGTTCTGCCGCGTCAGCTGATGCGTCTGCTCAGAGCATTTCGTCGGCGGGTTATGTTACTGACGCGCCATCAAACGGTACGCCTTACGTTCGCCAGGACGGTGGATGGGTGGCAGGTGGCGGTGGTGGATCATTTACCGGCGGCGCGGTGACGTCACCGATCAGCTTGGTCAATGGTGTATTCCATACCTGGTTCGATGTTGGTGAGATTTACGGCTACAACACGAACGACAATTCCTACTTTGACCTTTACCCTAATTACATCTCTTGTGGAGATGGTACTAATTACGTCTCGCTGACTACGGCCGGCCTTCGCTTTGCGGACGGTACTGTGCAGTCTACGGCATCGGCTGGCGGCGGTGGATCATACCTTCCGTTGGCTGGCGGGACGATGACTGGGCCAATTACCTTTGATGGCACTTCTGGTCAGTATATCAGCAAGGGTAATTTTGATACGTCGCGCGGTGGCAACTACGGCATCAGTTTGGTATGCTCCATTGGCTATGAGTTTAACTGGCAGGCTGGCTGGCTGACGACTACTGAACAGTCCAGCGTCACCCCTCGTCCGCTTTACCTCGACTCTCTGGCCGGGACGACGCTTCGCGCTTGGAACAGTTCCACCAGCCTTGGAACGGAAGTCTCGCACACAGGCATCACCTTCCCGGACTCTACGGTGCAGACCACGGCTGGACTTCCTCTAGTTGGCGGGACGACGACTGGGGCAATTACCGTTAATACAGGAGGCGTTTGGAACACTTATCTTGGAGATGATTATATCAGCGTTGCTGAAAGTGCTTTAGGTGCAGTTACAAACGTAAACGCTGGTTACATTTACCTTCGAGACAACTTCGGCCCAGACCACGAACTTATAATTTCCGCCGCCAACGGCATCACCTTCCCGGACTCTACGGTGCAAACCACGGCATACACTGGTGGTGGTGGTGGTTTTGTCCCAGGATCCGGCAATCTGGACATGGGCGGTTATGATGTCATTAACGCCAACTTCAATTCTTCTGCTGGTCAAGTGACGGCGCAAAACGTGACGATGTCCTCTGGTGGCGTTTTGACATTTGGAGACGCCACGGTTCAGACCACGGCGGCATCACTTCCGTTTACGGTTTTGCAATTTGGAGGAACAGGTGGTGGCTCTATGGTTTTGGACGTAACACCTACTGAAAAATGTTTCATTATGCAAAGCGGGACAAAGGTTGCAGTATTAAACTCGCAATACGCTGAAACAATATATGCCCACAATTTTGGTTCTTATGACTATCTCGGAGTGTTTAATTTGGCTCCCAATCTTGTTTCATTAGACATTGAAGATTCAAACATAACTCATTTTTATTATGGTTATGATTACCTTCCAAAATTAGAATACTTAAGAATAAAAGGAGCATTAACGGTATGGCCTTCCATCTATCAATCTCCGCACCTTTCAGAAGTAAATATGGAAAACAATGCGTTATCTTATTTCTACGGTGGAGGTATTCTTTCAACCTGTCCAATGTTACAAACTGTTTATTTAGGAGGTAATAACATTTCAAATGTTGCTGATGTAATGGATGCAATTATCAGCAACGGAGTAAATACCGGATTTTTGGATATCTCTGGCGGGTCAAACGGACAGATTTTGGCAGACAACTCATCGTTACTTTATCTGGTATATACGATGAGTTGGAATGTTTATTATAACGAAGAACCACCTCCACCACCACCCGAAGAATAATAATTTATTATATGCGTTACCTATTCCAACCAAACCCAAAGGGCAACAAAGTTAAAGACGGAGTGCGTGGCATTTTGTATTCCCAAGCAGATGACCGAGTAGCCATCGCCACCAAGTTGCCCATCTTGACCACGGACGAGGGCATCACGGATTATGTTGATCCAAACGCTCCGGCTAAGCCTATCGCTCCCAAGGCGTAATGACTAAAAAACCGACGTCGGACGAGAAGCGCCATTTAGCTGAAATAGCCGAAGTAGAGTCGCAAATTGCGGCTGCTACTCGGCTTATCCGCGTTAAGAAAGCTAGGGAGTCGCTTGTTTCTTTTACGGAAATGACCATGCCTGACCCGGAAGATCCGGACAACGTGGACAAGTCGCGCTACCAGCCAGTTCGCCATCACCATACTATCTGTGCGGCCTTACAAGAAGTAGAGAAAGGTTCGTATCAGCGGTTAATTATTTCCATGCCACCTCGACATGGTAAGTCTGAATTAGCTTCCCGCCGCTTCCCTGCCTGGTTCTTGGGAAAAGACCCTTACCGTCAAGTCGTCTTTGCCACTTACAACGAAGACGTGGCGCAGGACTTTGGCAGGTCAGTCCGTGAAATCATGCGCGGACCGGCTTATCAACAAGTCTTCCCTGGTTGTAAGCTGCGTACCGGAAGTCAGTCGTCTGACAAACTTCAAACCGAAGAAGGTGGGGTTGCACACTTTGTGGGGGTAGGAGGCGGTCTTACTGGACGTGGCGCCGACCTGCTCATCATCGACGACCCTGTTAAGGGCGATCAGGAAGCCAATAGCCGACGCGAGCGAGATAAGCTATGGGATTGGTTTACTCAAGTTGCCATGACCCGCCTAATGGCCGGCGCCAGGGTAGTAATCATCATGACCCGCTGGCATGAGGACGATTTGGTAGGACGCATTACCGACCCAACTAACCCATGCTATGACGATGAGGTAGCGCAAGGGTGGAGGGTATTATCCCTGCCGGCCATAGCTGACGACAACGACCCGATGGGACGTCAACCAGGAGAAGCGTTATGGCCTGAACGCTACGGCCTAACATTTTTAAACGAAATTAGACGGTACAATAACAAAGGCTTTTCTGCCCTGTATCAAGGCAAGCCTTCGCCCGACACGGGCGATTACTTTAAGCGTGAGTGGCTTAACACTTACGGTCCGACCGAACTACCGCCCAAGGATCGGATGCGGTACTACGTTGCGTCTGACCATGCCGTATCCACCGCCCAGCATGCGGACAAAACTTGCATCATCCCCATCGGAGTAGATGACGAAGATAACATATGGGTATTACCCGGCGTCTGGTGGCGAAAAGCCGACACAGATGACGTAGTAGAAGCCATGGTAGACATGATGGATGAATACAAACCGCAAGTTTGGTGGGCTGAAAAAGGCCATATTTCTAAGTCCATTGGTCCATTTCTTCGCAAGATTCAACAAGAACGTAACGTCTATTGCAACCTTGAGGAAGTCCACCCGGCCAAAGACAAGCAAACCCGCGCGCAAGCTATTCGCGGTCGTATGTCTATGGGTAAGGTTCGTTTCCCACGATTTGCCCATTGGTGGGGCGATGCAGAAGCGGAACTGATGAAGTTTCCTACCAGCCGGCATGATGACTTTGTGGACGCACTTGCCCACCTTGGTATGGGTCTTGCCCGCCAGGTTGGCGCTAACCCCCTTGCTCAGAAAGAACCTGATTTACCCCCTGCCGGTACGCTGGCTTGGGTTAAGATGGCCGTCAAGTGGGAGGAACGCCTGCGGAAACAGTTGCAGTCGGGGGGTTTCTGAACATCAATAGGAACCAATGGAAAGCGACATGACTCCATACGGTTCGCAGCCGCATGACGAACAGGCTGAGAACCCTGCTCCCAACGGCATTGTCCGCGACGCTCCGGAACCGACCGATGCCTCCCGCGCCGCCTTCGTCAAGGAATGGTCGGACAAGGTACATCGTGCAAAGAAGCATTGGAAGACTGCGTTAGGCCGGATGCGTGAGGACATGGATTTTTACATGGGCAAACAATGGCCTGGTCAATCGCCCACGGATGACCGCTATGTGGCTAACTGGATTCAGCGCCACATTGGCCAACGAGTATCTTCGCTCTATGCGAAAAATCCTAAGTTTGTAGCCAAGCGACGTAAGACCATGGACTTTGCTATTTGGGATGGTGAGATGTCAACCCTGCCGGCCATCCAGACTTCTTACGAAAACTCTTTAGCCACAGGCCAGCCGATTGAACCTGTTGTCATGCAGACAATAACGGACATTAAACAAGGCTACGAAAAACAAACAATCATGAACAAGATTGCTAAAACGATGGAAATCGTGATGCAACATCAGATTGCGGAACAACAGCCTTTGTTTAAGTCGCAAATGAAACAGCTTGTCCGCCGCACGTGCGTCACGGGCGTAGGTTATTTGAAGCTTAACTACCATCGGATGATGGACAAGAAACCAGAAGACGCGTACCGAATCACGGACATTACCGAGCAGATTGCTACGCTGGTACGATTGATGGCCGATCAGGCTGATCAAAAGTTTGACGAAAACAGCGCGCGAGAAGAACAGCTTGAATTGCTCAAAAAGGAATTGTCCGAAATTGAAGATGTTATCATTCGTGAAGGTCTGATGTTTGACTTCCCTTTGGCTAATAGCGTCATCCCCGACACCAAATGCCGGCAGTTAAATGGCTTTGTCGGCGCTGATTGGGTTGCTCAGGAGTTTATCCTGACTATCGATGAAGTGAAGGAAATCTACAAGGTTGACCTTGGTAAAAAATATACGGACTACAAAGACAAAGACCGCATGGGCGATACGGATCTTAACGAAGAACGTGCAATCATTTGGGAAATCTATTCCAAGAAAGACAGCATGGTTTACGTTATTGCCGACGGTTATCCAGATTTCCTAAAAGAACCTGAATGTCCTTATCTTAAAATAGAACGCTTCTGGCCATTCTTCGTCCTGACGTTCAATGAAGTTGAATCCGACAAAGACATTTTCCCACCGTCCGACGTTCGCTTACTTACCCCCATCCAACGCGAATATAACCGGGCAAGACAATCGTTACGCGAGCATCGTAAAGCCAACCGTCCGGCCTACGCTACTTACTCTGGTGCGTTGTCCGACACGGACATTAACAACCTGCAAGCGCATCCTGAAAACGCTGTCATCCAGCTTCAGAACCTTTCCCCTGGTCAACCCGTCAGCGCCATCCTGCAACCCATCCAGCATACTCCTATCGACCCTGCGTTGTATGACACAACCCCGTTCTTGGACGACATGATGCGGGTAGTCGGTTCGCAGGAAGCTAACCTTGGTTCTACCGGGTCGTCTACCGCCACGGAAGTATCTGTTGCGGAAGGTAGTCGTATGTCAGCCCTTGGTTCTAACATCGACGACCTTGAAGACTTCCTAAGCGAAATCGCACGTACTTCCGGTCAAGTCCTGCTGGAACAAATGGATCAACAGACCGCAATAAAGATTGCCGGACCTGGCGCTGTCTGGCCTCAGCTGTCGGCCAATGAAATTGCTCAAGAACTCTACCTTGAAATTGAAGGCGGTTCTAATGGCCGTCCAAATAAAGCGATGGATATATCCAACTTTGAACGCCTTGCCCCAGTCCTGCTTCAAATCCCAGGCGTTTCCCCAGAATGGATGCTCCGTGAACTTATCCGCCGCCTTGACGATGGTTTAGATCCAGAGGACGCGCTTAAGTCCGGCCTTCAATCTATCGTATCTCAAAACGCTCAAAAGCAACTACCCGGCATGCAACCCCAGGGTGGCGGTCCACCTCAAGCCGGTCCTGGCCAAATGGGCAATCCTGCTGGTGGCGCGCCTGGCGCGCCGGCCGGTCCACCTCAAGCTGCCCAACCAGACCCCACCCATCCAACCCCTGGCCAGATTCGTTCTGGTCATGTGCAGGTTCAGTAGTTGTTGATTTTTAACTACTAAGGTATTACTCTTTCCTTACCAATGCCCGACACCAACGAAATTAACTCTCCTGCCGACGCAGAAGTTTTACACACCGACACGCCTGCTTCACCGCAGGTGGAACCCATTTCCTCAGTTCCTGCTGAGGCCGACGCTAAAGAAAATAGCCAGCCCACTTCGTCGGGGGCGGGCGACTCGGACGCTAACAAGAAGCCAACCTCGTTGCTGGACGCCGTAAGGCGCGCAACGGATAAAGCTGACGCGGCATCGTCCACCGTGGGGACTAACAGTAAATCCGAATCCTCAGATCAGAAAACAAATCCAGCAACCTCGGACGAGGCGGCTAAAGACAAGTCTAAGACTGAGGCAGGCGAAAAACTGCCGTTCCACAACCATCCGCGCTGGAAGGAAGTGCAATCGGAACTTAAGGAAGCGAAACCCGCTGCCGAAGAATACCGAAAGATTACGACCTACATGCAGTCAAATGGTCTTACGTCGAGTGAAGTTGCAGAAGGGTTCCAGATAATGGCCCTGATGAAAAACAACCCGGCCGAAGCCCATAAGCGCATCAGCGAATACAAGTCCCGCCTTGACGTTTATGTCGGCGATAAATTGCCAGACCCCATCCGTGAAAAGGTGGAGAATGGTTCTATCGACCCAGACACGGCCAAGGAATATGCTACCCTATTAGCCCAGCAGCAACTTGCTCAACAGCGTACACAATACGCCGAAGCTGAGCATGTCCGCCAGGGACAGGAAGGCATGCGGAACGCGGTGGTCAACTGGGAACAGCAGAAGAAGTCTAAGGATCCTGAATGGTCAACCAAAGAGGCGCTTATCACGGATCGGGTAAGATCGTTGATGTCAGCCGAACAGCCGAATACCGCAGAGCAGGCCGTAGCGCTCGTCGAGCGCGCCTACTCACAAATTACGGATCAGCTGCGAAAGTTTGCACCTCAACGTCAACCCATCAATCCAATGAGAAGTACCATGTCGTCCGTATCGGCAACAGCCACGCCAAAAAGCTTGAAGGAAGCAATTATGCGCGGTTTAGCCACCTAACCCCCAAGACCCAGAAAAACTATGGCATTTACTACTGCCGAACTCAATAACATCACCGCGTCCGCCCTCGATTATAACATCCGGGGTGAGGCGTTCGCCAATGCTATCCAAGAAAAGCCCCTGCTCTCCGCCCTCACGAAGAAGCAGAAGACTTTTCCTGGTGGCAAAGGAAACATTACCGTCCCCGTAGTCTTTGACTACACGACGGCCGTCGCTGGTTTCGCTCATAACGACACCGTATCCTACGCTAACCCTGCTAATACCAAGCGCGCTTCTTTCCCATGGAAAGAAATCCATGCTGGTATTTCGCTGACCCTCACCGAACTGAAAATCGATGGCCTTTCCGTCGTTGATTCTCTGAATGGTGATGCCACCAGCAAACACAGCGAACGCGACCTCACGGTTCTCACCGGCCTTCTCGAACAGAAGCTCGCTGACATGACCGAAGGCTGGGCGCGCTCGTTTAACAACATGCTCTGGCAGGATGGTACTCAGGACGCTAAACTCGTCCCTGGACTCCTGTCGCTGATTACGGACAACCCCACCACGGGTACTGTCGGTGGTATCGACCGTTCGACTGTTAGCCTTTGGCGCAATCGTTCGGCTGTCGGTACTGTCGGTAGCCCTGTGGATGGCCACGTTGGCCGTCTGATCTACGCATCGGGTACGCAATCCATCACTAAGTTCCTCCGTAACGAGGTTCGTCAGCTGACCCGCTTCGGTGGTAAGCCTGACCTAATCCTTGCTGGCTCCGCTGCTATCCAAATCCTTGAATCCGAAATCTCGGAAAAGGGTCTGTATACCCAACAGGGCTTTGTGAAGAACGGTACGACTGACATTGGCATCGCCAAGATTGCTATCTTGGGCGTAGGCGAAGTCATGTACGATCCGACCCTTGATAGCCTCGGCTACTCGGATCGTATCTACTTCATCGACCGTACCAACGTGAACCTGATGGTCATGGATGGCGAAGATAAGAAGACGCACTCCCCTGCTCGTCCTCACGATCAGTACGTCCTCTACCGCGCCATGACCTGGACCGGTGGCTTGTCTGCCCGTCAGTTGAACGGTTGCGGTGTGTATCAGCTCGCTACTGCCTAATAAGCCGTAAACGATAGTCCTGCCCTGGGGGTGGTTTCTTAACGGAAGCCACCCCCTTTTGCTTGCTTAGGCGGCTGGTATGGGCAAGATGGCTTGCATGGAATACGCCAACACCGAAATCCGAATTGCCGGTTCTCTTGAGAACACGGTCATCAAAGAAGTATCAGCCCCAGAAATTGCCGTATTACGCGCAATTCATGGCGATGATGCTTTGGTCAACACCGTTAAGTCTCGTTTCAACATTGACGTTGATGGACGTAGCGAACGCGAACGTTTAACTAAGATCTACGGAGGCGAAGTTTTAAAAAAACTTTTCCCCGGAGCATTGAGCGTCATCCCTTCTAAGCTGTCAGAAGTCGGCATTGAAGGTTTTGAATCCAAGGCTAAGAAATAACCATGGCATTAGGTACGCAACTCTCTACCCTTGTAGATATGCTGCGCGCCGAAATCGGCGCGTCGATAGACCGCGCGCAGGGTGTCAATCACCTCCCGGCTCTCAAGCAGACGCTATCCCGAACGCAGGAACGCCTGTGGTTCGATTTCGATTGGCCGTTTGCCTACATTGAACGGGATGAAGCTTTGCAGAACGGACAGCGTTACTACACGTTTGATAACGACATAGACTTTAACCGTATCGTAACAGCTCATATGAACTACGCCCAAATCTGGCGTGGATTGGAATATGGCATTACGCCTGGGGAATACAATCAATCCAACCCGGAGTTGGGGATGAAACAAGACCCTATCCGTCGCTGGCGGCATTGGGAAGGTAATCAATTTGAAGTCTGGCCTGTACCTTCATCCTCAACTACCCGCATCCGTTTCCGCGCTATAAAGCGTCTTAATCCGCTGGTACAAGAAACTGACCGGGCTGAATTGGATGACCAACTCATCGTACTTTACGCAGCTGTGGAACTATTGCAACGCGCCAAGTCGGAAGACGCGGCCAGCAAGAAACAAGTAGCTGACCAACTTTACTCACGCCTCAAAGGTCTTGGCATTAAGCAACAGGTCTTCACCCTGGGTGGCGGATTGCCTAACGATCGTGAATGGAATCTGCGTGGCGCGCGTATCCTTCCATCCGAACGGACTGGACGATAACTCATGTCATACCTTGTAGTCGAGAACTTCTCAGCCGGACTCGACACTCGGCGCCATCCGCTTACGGCCAAGTCGGGTACGTTGCAGGTGTTGAATAACGCCCATATCTCTCGCGGTGGTGAAATTGAAAAACGTAAATCTTTTGTTGAGTTTGCTAACATTCTTTCAGTTGGTACTTTTGGCATAGAGGCTACGGCCGATGCTATCTACGTCTTTGGGTCATTGGATCCAGCCACGTTGACCATGCCGACTGGCATTACGTATCAGCGTCTAAGCCATCCTGACGGCCTTGATATGGTCAAGGTTGTTCATTCGTCCCTGTACGGCGGTAAACCTTTCGTTATTGCCGAATACACCGATGGTCATCGGTATTGTTTCTATGACGGCGTAATTATTGCTGACTTCGTAAATGGGATAGTCCGGCCAACGATGACTAACTTGGCCGGTGTGGCTACGCATTTGACTTCGATTATTACGGGGGATTACACGGCTACTTATAGCGGTAATGTCATTACCGTAACAGGTAAACCTTCGGTAGTTTTTGAACCTTCTGGTACGGCCGATAGTCCAATGACCGTAACTGTTTCCACTATTCAAAAGGCTTCTGATGCGGTAGTTGAAACACTTTCAAGCGGTTCTTTTACTATAATCAATGGATCAAACGGAAGTGCATATGCTGCTAAATATATGGGAGGCTATTCTATTGCCAGCCTTCCGGGCATAACTGGATTGTATATCGATGGTGTAGAAATATTTGGATATGGTTCTACAATTTACGGAACAACTATTCCACAATATGGAACTGGTCATGGCGATCCAGCGCCGCGTCTTGCATGGACGCTTTGCTCTATAATTAATGCCGGTACTGCAACTCACGGCTATTCAGCAACGTATGTTTATAAACAATGGAGCGGCGCAGATGCAGCTACTTTAACTATTTTAGCAGACCCTAAACTTGGGTCTTCAATGAATGGTAAGACCATACAATTTGAATACCTTTCTGATCCTGGTGAAGACCCAACCAATTACTTAACGACAGGAAATGTTATCAGTCCTTACGATACGTCTCCAACCCCAACCAGATACATTGGAAACTTTGGTGGAGGAACATTAACAGGTGGAGTTGATAATGTAATTACTTCTATCAAGGTTGATGGTGTAGAGGCTTTAGGTTCTACGGTTCATTGGGTTAAATCCAATACCGATACTTCGCTGGCTATTGCCACGACTATCAATACCTATACCGGATCTACTGATTATGAAGCATCTGTATCAGCTGGAAATGTAGTCCTTACGGCGTTAGCTGGTACGGGCAAATCCCCTAACGGTAAACATATTACCGTAACTACATCTGGTAATTTTGTAATAAGTGGAATTAAAACTTTTGACGGAGGCAAAGATGGCGTAGCAGCTGTATCTCAGATTTCGACTTATACTCTGGGCGGTACGTTTACGGTAGGGGGTAAAATTACTTTGATTGCCACCCCTGCACTTGACTCGGCTTACCCCATCTATTGGGGTGCGACTCGCGTGGCTAACACCACCCCCGCCGCGTCGATGACGTTCAAGACCAAGGAACATATTATCAGCGGTTCAAGCCTGTTCTTTTCTGGGGTTAATCAGCCTACAATGTGGGGATACGAAGGTACAGGTTCAGGGTTTATTAACATGTCCAATAACTTTGGGGGTAATGAAGTCCTTACCGGCCTTGCCCTGTACCAAGGTTACATGGCTATCTTTGCCCGTCGTTCCGTTCAGGTATGGAAGATGGATCCAGACCCGGCATTAAACGTCCAAGGCCAAGTCATAAGCAATACCGGGGCGATTGCCGCTAAATCAGTTATTTCAGTTGGTGAAATTGATGTTTTCTACCTTTCAGATTCTGGTGTGCGTTCGCTTCGCGCGCGTGACGCTTCTAATGCCGCCATTGTCAATGACGTCGGTACGCCTATTGATTCGCTAGTCTTAGCCAACCTTTCCGAAATGACGGACGATGAGAAGTCCAAATGCTGCTCTATTGTCGAACCTGTCGATGGCCGGTATTGGATTGCAATCGGAGACAAGATTTACGTTTATTCCTATTTCCCAAGCGGACAGGTTGCGGCTTGGTCAACCTATTCCCCTGGGTTTGCTGTCAGTAAGTTTGTAACCAAGGATAACCGCATCTACGCTCGCTCTGGAGACACTATATACATCTATGGAGGGTCTGATGGCAATACGTACGATACCTCGACCGTGGAGTTAATCCTGCCCTATTTGGACGCAAGTAAACCTGCCCACATCAAGACCTTCAACGGCGTGGACATGACCGTTCAAGGGGAATGGGTCTTGGAAGTTGGAATGGATCCGTTAGCGCCTAACGCTCGCGAGGTAATTGCCACCCTTAACCAGCCATCTTTCTCGTTGAATCGTATTGCGGCCGCCGGCATGGGGACGCACTTTGGCGTTCGTATGACCTGCAATTCGTCTGGGTATGCTCGCCTTGCCAACTTCATAGTCCATTACGAGTTGAATGACGCCAGCTGAACTATACCCGGAAGGGGTATATCACGTCTGTCGCCACATGAGGGCAAAGGATGCGGAAGAAATCTTTGCAACCCAATGGTCAGACAACCGGGACGTGTTAGCCCAGAATGTCATTCAAGTATGTAAGTTTGGGTATATCCTACATGCTGACGATGGTACGCCTGTCGTATGCGGAGGTGCAGTAGCCTTATGGCCTGGTGTTTGGTCCGTGTGGATGTTTGCCACGGATCGGTTTGATGAGATAGCAATAGCCACCCATAGGTTTGCCAAGACCATATTTTTCCCAGCGCTGGAAGATGTAGGATATGTTCGGCTGGAATGTCGTAGTATTGCATCTCATACCACCGCCCATCGGTGGTTAGAGTCGCTTGGCGGTCGTTGTGAATCTGCTGTCAGCAACTACGGTAAAGACGGTCAAGACTTTCTTCTCTACTGCTGGACAAAACCAAAGGCTGATGCACAATCGTCAAAGGATGTGCAGCCCAGCGTTCAAACAAACCCTTGATGCCAATCGCCCCGGAAACGGGTCTGATGTGTTTGGCGGACCAACCGTGACAGATACTTCTGGTACTGTCGCAAGTAACCAAGGGATGCTTCCATCTTCTGTTTCAATGCAAACCCCTATGGGTACTGTGCATAATATGCACCCTATTGGTCAGTTGCAAAGTAACCCTCAACTATTCCAACCTAACCAGCAGACGCTCAATGGCTTTAAATCCGGCCTTGGTGCTATGAAGATCATCAAATAATGTGTAGCCCTAACCTCCATCTTTTCGCCAAAAACGCCCTCAATCCTGGCTTTATTCCTATCAAGGACGATCCGCATGTGAAAACACAGCAGCAGATCGACTACAATGACCAGCATCCGACCATCCTGAAACCCATCGAACCGGCAGCCGTTCCGCTTCCTACCAATGCGATGCTCAACCGTCCTTCTAACCTTTTCTAACCAATAACTAACATGTGTTTTTCAGGAGGCGGAGGCGACGGTGGAGCAGCGCAGGCAAGGGCTGACGAAACTGCGCGCCAAGGCCGTATCAACGAGGGCGTAGGCAATATCAACAGCAACTTTGCCAAGTTTGATAACGCTTTTTTTGACCAACGCGCCAAGGACTATTCAAATTACGCTACGCCACAAGTTAACCAGCAATACCACCAAACGGCCAATAACTTGGCGTATGGCCTTGCTCGCGGAGGTCAATCGAACTCAAGCGAAGCCGCACGTCAGTCCGGTGCATTTGAAAGCGAAAACGCCCTTGCCCGTCAGCAAATTGCCGACGCCGCCACAGGACAAGCGCAAACCGCAAGGCAAGACGTGGAAAATAACCGCAATAGCCTAATCAATCAGCTGAACGCCACAAGCAATCCGTCGCTTGCCGCGGCTGGATCTATGCGAGAAGCAGCCACCCTTGCTATGCGTCCTGGCTTTTCGCCTATTGGCAATTTATTCCAGAATACGTCCGCTACGTTAAATGCCGCCAACCAGGGCGGATACTACGGCGGACCTGGGCTTAATGCTTATGGTATCAATAGAAACTATTATGGCGGTCCTTCGACCGCTAAAAACAAAAACGTCTTTGGATAATGTGTAACCCCGTTGCCATCTCTCTGGCTATGACAGCCGCCGGGTCAGCTGCTCAAGCGGCTGGTCAATCTAAAGCGCGTAAAGCCATGGACGATGCTCGCCAAGCCGAGCGTATTCGCCAACAGGGTCTTCAAGCCGGGTCTAACAGCCTTGTGTCTGAAAGCCTTGCCAATGCCTCTGCCTCAAGCCAAAACCAGCAACAGGGCAAAGCCACGGACGCCCGTAAGGCCGCGTATGATGTTGCTCAGGCTTCTGCACCTGCGGCTTTAACGCCTTCCAACACGTCCAATGCCGGCGATCAGAAAGCCAACTCAATCGTCAATACTGAGGCAAGTCAACGGTCAGCAGCCGCTCATGGCTACGCTTCTCAGCAGGGTGGTGCAAAAGCCGCGCTTCAAGGCTTCAACGACCTTCAAAAGACTAATGACATTTATAACAACCGCATGCTCCAGCAGCAAGGTCAGATTGGAAACTTCATGCAAGGTTCAGCCGGCGTATTGCCTTACGAGGTAGAAGCGGCAGGCCATCGCGGAGATAGCATGAAATCCCTTGGAGATTTGCTTAGCCTTGGCGGAGCAGCTGTTGGCATGGGAGCAGGATCTGGTCTGTTCAGCCCAAAGGTTGCGGCTGACGCTGCAAAGACTGCTGCAAGTACGGGATTATTCTCATCTACCGGAGATGCTATAAACGGAATTAATAACCTGAATACCCAATCTAATTTGCTTCAAACAGCCAACCCATGGCTATCACCTGGGACGTATAATCCTTACAACAATCCGTTCCAGTCTATCAAATATATCCCTCTCCGCTAATGGCTAAATTATCTGCATTTAATACTTCGGTTTATGGTCCAGACGAATCTGCCGTTGGGACGATAGGCAATATTGCCGAGATGTTCAACCCTGAGAACCAAGCTAAAGGACAACTCGCTCAAGCGCATGCTGACTATTACAAACAAAGTGGCGCGCATGCCCAAGCTTCTGCCGCGTTGGCTAATGCAAAAGCCCAATCCGAAAAAGACCAGAACGCCGCGTATGACGTATCCAGGCTTATTGAGAACGGAATGTCTCCACTTCAAGCGCAGATGTTTGTCGCTGCTCGTAATCATTATGCTGACGCCGCTAAGGGATATAACGCTGCCCGTGGCGGCGATTTGCTCGCTACTGGTCAGGGCGATCCTAATACTGCCGCCGCTTTGACCGGCCTTAACCCGACTATTAACTCTGCATTTACGATTGGACAAGGCGAAGCTATCCGCAACCAAAACTCAGCCAATAAAATTGCTGATACGATTGCCGCTGGTACTGTTCGCAACGAAGGGTTTAATCAACGCGGTACGGTAGTTCCTTCTGGTGGTATGTTTATTCCACCAGGAGCAGGAGGGAAGACTTCTATTTTAAACGTACCACCAGGAGCAGTACCTGCTGGAGCAATTATAAACCCCAAGCCAGATCGCGGAGCGTCTGCGTCTCAAATAAATGCCGTTGATGCGCGTGTGCGTAATGGCATGAGCGTACTTTCTGACATCGTAACAGCCGGCAATCATGGTAGTCAAACTCTCAACCCTGGAGACGCTAACGCCATCGTTACTGCGGCCAACGCCAAATATCCAAACCTTCCTATCCATCAGGCCATTCCGATGCTTATCAAGGACCAGAACATTCAATTTAATGAAAAGCCTGGTACAATCTGGCCGCCTACCTCTTGGTTCGGTCATAATGCCATTATCCCAACGGCCGGTGATAAGCCTGTTGTTCAAGGTTTGGCTGACATTATTGCCCCTTCGTCAGACTCTTTTAAAGGCGCGCCAAGCGAAACTCTTAAAACCTCTAACGTTGTTCCGGCTGGTCCTGTTTCTAAGATTGGTATGCTAGATGAGAACGCCCGCGCAACCGCTAAACAGCGCATCTTGGGGAATCCTGCCCTGCGGTCAGACTTCGATACGAAGTTTGGCGCTGGCGCAACTGACGAATTGCTGGCAAAGTAATCGTCATGGCAAACGCTTTTGACGATCTTGTTCCGGCGCAACCGACCGCGCCGAAGGGTAATGCTTTTGACGATCTTCCGGCGCAACCGACTGCACCGCAAGGCAACGCCTTTGACGACTTGGTTCCGACCAAGATGGCTGGTGTCGCTGGTGCGTTCGACAAGCTGACTCCAAAGGCAAGTGAACCAAAGCAGGAGTCAGCATGGAAGACGCCTATGGCCGGCATGGTCCAGCCTATTGCTGACAAGCAGCGCGTCTTGATTAGCAAAGACAATAAGACGCATGAACCGGCCGTATGGGATGCTTATTCTCAAACCTTCAGACAAGAAGTATTGCCAGCTTCTGACGAACATCCCCCTATCTATAATTCTTTTACCGCTGATCAGGTAAAGCAATACGCCCCTCTTGGTTCTTGGGATGAGGCGTTTGGTACTGCTACCAAGCGTTCCATCATTCCTACCGCCGCTGGCGTAGCTGCTGGTAAATTGGTTACTACCGCTCTTTCGCGCGTACCGGGTTTGGTCGGTGAACTCATGACCAGGGAATCGGTTCCTGGTATGCTTGCCCAAGCCGGCGCATTTACTGTCGGTTCGCTTGGTGGATCTGCTGCCGTCGAACCTCTCAACGAAAAACTTTTCGGGAAACTCACCCCTGAACAGCAGCTTAATGCTGAACAACATCCATTCGCTAATTGGGCGGGAGGCATGGCGCCGTCCGTAGCCGCGTTCCACCCAAACCTCGATACTAGCATCGGCCAGCGTTTGATGAACGCGGGCATGATGGAAGGCATTGGCCTTGGTACTGACCTTGCCACGGGTAATAAAATTACCGCTGGTGGTGCCGCAGGCCATGCAGCTGGAGGATTCTTACTTGGCCGTCCTAACAAAATTGGACGTATCATCGAAGCGCCAGGTGCAATCATTGGAAACATTGGTAAGTCGCCTACGGTTATCAACCCAGGCTTTAATACTACGACCGGAGAAATCCCTGTCCAAGAAACGCCTCCTGCTGCCGCAGAACAAAACGTACCGCCAACTGAAACGCCTCCTGTTGACTTTGGCGTTAAAGACCCTGTTGTTACGCCCTCTACCGTTGCTCCGATTGTACCTGAACCTGCTGTCGCAACTCCTGCGGCCGCTCAACCTGAACACGCGCCGGCTTACGATGATAACGCGGCCTTGGGCGAAAAGCTTGCGTGGCATGCTCAGTACGGTAAAACCCATTTTCTCGATGGAAATCCTAAGCCAGCATATCTGGTTGAAGGTACGCCTGAAAACGCCGCCTACAAAGCAAAGGATGCTGCCGATAAAGCCGCAGCTCAGGCCGAGCAACCCGCACAGGTCGCTCAGCCTGCTTCTGCGGAACAGCCTGTTGCGGAACAACCTGCGCAGGTTGAACAATCCGCCCCTACTGAACCTACCCCCGCCGAACCTATTGCGGCGCAAACTCAGCCTACCCAAGAACTGCCTAAGTCGGTCCAGATGCTTGACGCGGAAGCTGCGGCCAACGCCGCAAACCGCCAGAAGCCTCGTATAGTAGTCCCTGCTCTTGCCAGACCGGCAGTTGATGTCGCACCGGTAGTCGAACCTACCCCTGCCCCTACCCCCACCGCAGAAGCCAAGCCTTCCCCCGTAGAAGCCAAGCCTGCTACCCCTGACGTTGACCCTGTTACGGGCAAGAAACTCCCCCAGGGGGTAATTGAAGCGCGCAAGACTGCCGACGCCTTGATTGCCGCCGGACTTGGCGACTCAGCCGCGGCCAAGAACGCCGTTGCTCAGGTCAACCGATGGGAGGATCAGAACGGTCGGCCTAAGTCCTACCAGACCAAGCAGGGTGAACTAGGCCAGCAGCCGATTGTTACGCCCACGGAACGCCCTACCCCTGCAGCCGAACCTATCAAACGGTCTAAGGCTATCCAAGACGCCATCGACCAGGCTGACAAACTTGAGAAGTCCTTGGCCGGCGCCACCGAGAAAGACCGCCCGCGTATCGAGCGTCAGCTGAAACTACGCCGCGATCAGGTCAACGCCGACGATGTCCGCAACGGCCGTAAGCCGACCTACGGTGAAGCCAAACAGCCCGCCCTCCCGGTCCAGCCTGAAACGCCTGTTGCGGCCGAAGCCAAGCCAGCAAAGCCAGCGGTCAAGCCTGCTACTCAGGGTGAAATCCCTGGTACGGCCGATGCGTTCAACCTGGCTGGCGAGAAGGTCAACGCCCCGGAAGAACCGCCTGTCGCTCGCGTCGATACTGCCACGGGCGAACTGCCCGGCGCTACGGAATCCAATCCTGCGGTCGAAGCTAAGAAACCTAAACAGCCCAAGGAAGACCGCAACGCCCCGCCGCCCGAAGGCGAACCTGTAAAAGTCGAAAAGGCAAAGTCTACCCCAATCGAGGGCGAACCTGTCGAAGTTACGGAAGCGCGACGGTCCTTGAAGTGGAAAGGCTTGGATCCGGAAAAGCGTAAAGAATACCGCAGAATGGTAGATCAGTTTGATAACGACCAACTGCTTGCAAAGGAAGACCCAGAAGTAGATTTGCGTGAAGTATCGGACGAAGCTTTAGATAAAAAACTTAATGAATTAGGGGATAAACACACCGAAGGCAAAGACATGACTAAGCAAGAAATGGAAATGCTTAATAAAGTTTATGCAGAACAGGAACTTAGAAACGATGAGCATGCAAACGGACGCGAACATGATGGAGGTTCTTACCGCAACACCTTACGCCACGTGGTATTGGGATTACGTGATAACGGAGGCGGTATTCCGTTTGTCCATCCAAGGTATGCAGAAATGCTTTATAAAAAGTTTGGTAAAAGGATAAGCATCCTTGGAGGCGAAATAGATTCGTTAAGGGAAACGCCAAGCCTGTCTATGGGTGGCAGATACAAACGTGGCATTTTTCAAGAAATTAAAGTAGATCCTAAACGCTTGTTTGACTCAGAATATCGCAAACAACTTCAACAAAAAGCAGATAGTATGTTACATGACATTGGACAAGCCATGGCCGAAGCAGGATACGCGGAGTTTGACCCTGCAAACGGAGGGTCAATGGAAGTGGCAGGATTGTTGGAACGTGGCGTAGAGGACATTACAGCAACGGCCGGGGATGGAGAAAAAACGCACATTAGTGGTGATGAGTATGCTCGTCGTTATAACCCAGAAAATACCTTTAAAACACCCGAAGAAGCTATACCAACTGCGGTAGAAAAAGCCGTTACAGAAGCCAAAAATGCCGTCCTTCCTGAAAGCGATCCTGACCAACGTAATTACGTTGAAGCATGGGCAGATGAAAAATTGAAGGAAATCCGTAATTCAACACTAGACGTTACCAAACTGCTCGACCCGTTCGTTAATGAGTCTAATCAATCTGAATTGTTTGGCCCTAAACAAGTAGAGTTTAAACTTGATGCAAATGGAAACGTTGAATCAGTAAAGCCAGCCGTTAATGCAGACGCAAAGCCAACTGAAGTGCAGCAAACCCGCAAACGCAAAACTATCCAACAGGGCGAGGAGATTGCCGCCAATCAAGCTGAACCAGCAAAGGGTGATAAACCTGCCGTAGATCGTATCCACCGTATCGACCTGCCAGGTGGTAAGTTTGGCGCCGTCGTTGAACACGCCGAGGCTGGCTCCCTCCAATCCGGCCTTGATACCGTCCAAACTCCGGCAGACGTTGCGCACGTCGTTGGCGAATGGTTCGCACAGCGTCCTCAAGAAGTTGTTGCCATTGTTACGGCTGACAAGAACGGCAAGATTCTTAGCATCACCCGCATTACTACCGGGACGCATACATCTGCCATGTTCCCGATGGGCATCGTTGCTGGAGCTGCTCTCGGAACGCCTGGCGCTACTAATGTATGGGCTGTTCATAACCACCCTTCTGGGAAAGTTGAATTATCTGGCGCAGATTTGCGCACAAATGACGGAGCTGCCAACATCCTCAAAAAATCTGGAATTAATTATGAAGGCCTATTTGCCATAGCAAAAAACAAATATAGTTTTGTAGACACCAAAGGTAATTTAACTGAAGGCGCTGATATACCTCAGATTGCTCGCAACAAAACTATTCCAATTACTGAACGGGCATTTACTCAAAATGATACTATTGGTCCAAGAATAAATAAGCCGTCTGCTGCTATTCCTTTTGTTAAAAGTATCTTTGGTGATAAGACGGGAATCCTACTTTTAAATAATCTTCTAGATCCTGTCGGTTCTATTGAAATGACTCCTGATAAGATGGAGAAACTTCGCCAAAAGGGAGGACTTGATACACTTCTTCCTGCCATTGAACGCGCTAATGCCATCAATATGATTGCCTATGTCGGAGATGGAATGGATGTCTCTCAACGCAAATCTATTGCAGAAAATCTTCAAAAGCTTTCTTCGGCCAGCTCAAATCTTAATACCGTTGATATGATTGGTGACAACCAATCTTACAGCAGTGAAATACCACAAACTTCTGCGTTTAATTCTAATATACACGAAACTGCGAAGGGCGGTAATAATGCCGATACGAATAAACAAACTAAAATTGAAGCTTGGGCGGATGCTAAATTAAAAGAAAGCCAAACCAGGTTTAACACCGGATTAGATCCTGAAATTGCTGTCGCCTTAGCTATCAAGGGCGTTGCTCATGCCGGCCGAGCGGCGGGTGATTTCGTCAAATGGTCTAAGGCTATGGTCGATGAGTTTGGTAATGCTGTTAAACCCCATCTTGAAGCCGCGTGGGAGAAACTGAAAGACCTTCCTGGATTGCAGTCTGAGGCGTACGCGCATCAACTTGCCCGTGATGAGGCAGGTAAGCCTGCCTTGGACGTCCATGCCGCAATTGCCGAGGAAGCATTGAAGCAGGATGCGGCCAAGGAGGTAATTGCCGCCGCTGCGTCGGACAAGACGCCGACCGTTAGCATATACCAGAAGGCCATCAACGCCGGTCCTGTCGCTTTCTTCCGGGCAGTAGCGGCGCGTATGCGTTCGCTCAAGGACATTAACACCCAATCGCCGGCCATGAAGGAGGCGGTTGAATTGTTTGTTGGTACACCCGGCAAGGGCGAAGAACGCGACTTCTTGACCGCCCATTCTAATCAGGTCAAGGCCTTTGCCAACCGCATCGAGTTAGCCATGTCTCCGCTCAAGGACGTCATCAGGGGCATGACTACCGAGGCGCAGGATAATCTGCAAAAACAAATGATTAAGGCCATTGAAAGCGGCGCTGAAGTCAAAGGACATCTCGGCGCTGCCATCAAGGAAATCAAAGCCGTTATGGCCGACCAGCTCGCCTATTCGAATGAAGCTGGCGTCAAGACGGGAGAAGCCAAGGACTACTTCCACCGCAAAGTAAATGCCAGCTTGGTAATTGCCGATACAGCCGGATTTGTAGCCGGCGCCGAGAAGGCCTATGAGGAAAGATGGCGTCGCGAGCAGGCCGCAGAAGCCGCAAAGCTCGGCCTGCCTGCCCCGGAACCTACCTCCAAGGACAAGCTAGACTTCCGCAACCAGGCTATCGCTTGGAAGGACGCCATCGTTCTAAACAAGGAAGGCTGGAACTTTGAAAAGGGAATCTTTGAAAACACCAAGCCTGGTAAGGAGGAAAACTTCCAAAAGGAACGCGAGTTTACCAAGGAAGAAGCCAAGCATTTCGAGGACTTCCGTGACACGAACATTTGGAAAATCCTTGCTTCGCAAAACCACACAATCGTCAAGCGGGCAGAACTGACCCGCCGCCTTGGGGCGGACGGAGAAAAATATGCGGCGCTGAAACAGCGCATGAAGGATGAGGGAGTTTCGCCTGAACACGTTAATTCCTACGAGGAATACGTTAAGAACATGATTGGCTACACACCCCCCAAGGACATTGGTCCGCTTGGTCAGGAAACATCACAGGTAATAATGAACGTGTCTAGCCTGCTGACGACCCTGAAGTTTCTGGCCAAGACTCCTATCCTGGTGACGACCGAACCGGCTGGTATTGCCCACCACACGGGCAATACATTCTCCGCCCCGCTTATCATAGGACGCAACCTGGTGCGTATCGCTAACATCTTGCGCCGCGCTACGCCAGACTCTGTCGCCAAGGCCAACAGCATGATCGAGCAGGAGTACGGACCGGGGCATGACGTCGCTTCTATCTTTGCCCTAAAAATGGGCATTACCGCCGCACACGGTCCTTTCATGGAAGGCGCGGCTGGATACATGCCCGAAGAAATATCCGGCAATACGGCAAGCAAGTGGCGCGGAATTATGAACAGGGTGCATGCCGGAATGGGTCTGGACGTTGCCGAGATAGCCAAGCGAGAGTCTGGCGTCAATGAGGGCATGGGGTACATGCAGAAACTTGTGGATCATGCCACCGGGAATGAAACCTTTACGAACATCCTGAAGAAATCTGGCATTTCATCCGAGGGAGGCATGTTCGACACGGCCAAGTACGGTACTGAGAAACTTAAAGGACTGGGCGTACCTGAAGCTGAACATGCCAAGTTTGCCGAGTTTGTGAACGGCCTTAAGGAGATGACCCCCGATCAGCGCGTTGAAGCCATGTTTGACAAGACAAACCCGATGGCCAAACGCTATCGTAACGCGGTTGAACTATTCACCAAGGCAGCAGTCGTCCAGACCACTACTGGGAGTCGCACCGTTACCGCTAACGAAAGTTACCTCGGACGAGCGTTGTTCATGCTCAATACTTACGGAAACGAATATGCCCTCCAGCACAAGGAAGCGCTGTATAACGAAGCATTAAGGCTGACGAACAAGGACGGAGGCAATACTTCTGCCGGCGAACGCCTAATGGCATTTAAGCATCTCGCCGCCTTGCCAATGACCGTGGCTACCATGTATGGCGTCGGCCAGATCTATAAGGCCATGAACGGTGAGATTGACGACAAGGGCAAGAAGGCCATGTTCGGCCTGCCCCATTGGGTCGAAGATGGTATATCCGCCCTTTTCCGTACTGGCATTACGAACAGCGGAGTTGATATGGCATGGAAAGCCGTTGAGCGCGGAGAGCCGCCCTTACCCGTTTTATTCGGTCCTGCGAAAGACGTTGCAAAAGAAGCATTTATGGAATCTAGAAACCCCGGATCCAACGCGACGAACAAGGCCGTGGCTAAGACTGTTTTCTCAACCGCAGTTGCTCCGGCCATTAACCTAGGCCTTACCCAAGCCACGGCCAAACTACCCCTTCCGCTCAAGCCGTTTACCTTCGCCGCTCAGCAGGTCTTGGCCAACCCGCAGACGGCGAAGGCCGTAGGCGAAACGGCCGGCGGAGGCGGGTCTGACCAGCCGCAGTCAGCCCAAGTCAGTAAGGGTCATTCAAAGAAGAAGTAACCTTGACCATGGGGTAAAGTTTCCATAACCCTTCTACACCCAACCACTATGGAAACCGATCCTATCGTTCCGAATACCGACGCCCTAGCTGACAAGCTACACACCGACCTTGGACTCAAGACTGAGATGGGACGCGAATACCTCCGCGCCATCATGCCGTTAGCCCTGCTCATGGACCGGAAGCAACAGGACTACGGTAGCGCTAACATCAGTCTTAATGGCGAACTGGGCGTGATGGTCCGCACCCAGGATAAAGTCAGTCGCATCAGCAACCTGCTCAAGAAGGAGATGCAGGGTAAGCCTGCTGCGAACAATGAACCAATCGTGGATTCATGGACTGATCTTGCTAACTACGGAGTCATCGGTCTGCTCCTGCGGACTGGCAAATGGCGCTGATGTCAACTGGCTAAGAGCAAGGCAGAGAAGTTAGCATTTTTGCAAGCTTATCGGCTTCGCAATCCCACAACCGTCTTATTGTCATTGGCGAAACAACGGGCTGCAAAAAAAGGAATATCTTTTAAACTTAAACTTAAACACATTGTTATTGGTAAACGATGTCCGGTACTTGGAATACGTTTCCTTCAAGGTAAAAACAAGCGTTCGCTTGATAGTTCTCCTACATTAGACCGTATAAATCCAAAGAAAGGTTATGTACCAGGTAATGTTATTGTCATCTCGTCGTTGGCAAACCGTATCAAAACCACCGCAAATGCTCGGCAAATCCTGCGGGTATATAAATGGCTATCAAAAATAACCAAGAAACGAAATATATCCTACAAGCTGTTTCGGTCTAATTGACTGACAGCGTTTTAGAGTCATCATAAACCTATGATCATAAGTTTCATTCTCGGATTAGTCATTGGCTTTATCGCCGGCTTGTTAGTTTTCAAAAATAACCAGGTCAAAGCCGACAAGCTTATATCTGACGGGCAAGCCACGCTGGAAGCCGACAAGGCTAAGGCCAAACATTTGCTCGACGCGTTAAAGGGAAAGTAAAACCATTTTAAGATGCGTCTGATTTTGGTCATAGGTTTGTTGATGATCAGCGGATGCTCCCTCTGGTCTGGCAAGCCGTCTGAAATACCCCCTCAGCCCGATGCACCTACTGGTGGTGTCATGTCGAAATTAGGCGATGAAATCGACAAGTCCGAATCTCGCCTTGCCGCCGCCGTCCAAGTTGCCACCGAAGCCAACGCCGCTGGGAAGCCTGCGGTTGTCGCGTCAGAACTGGGGGTAGCCAAATCGTATTTACCACCCGCTTCACCCGGAGATTACGCTTACGCAAAACTTCGAGCGGATAAGGCAGATCCAAAAGAATACGAAGCCGCTCAAGCCGCCGGCAAGCGTCTCCTCGCCATCGTGGATAGCCAATGGGCTAAGATGGAAGCTGACCAATTTGAAGCCAAGAGGGTGTCTAATTTAAAGGACGCTCGCATCGCAGACCTTACCCGACAACTCAACGACTCTCATAACTTGATCTGGACCGTTGTAGCTGCCGGCCTTGTAATCGTAGGCGGTCTTGGCTGCGCGTTTGGTATGCCGCGAGTTGGCATATGGATTATCATTACCGGCTTTACCACAGGCATATATTCCCAACTGCTAAATACGACATGGTTTATCCCTGGAGCTTGCGGCATAGCCGTTATTGCCCTGGGGGTTGCTTATGTTCATTTCATGCAAAAACCCAAACCTATTGCCGATGAAAAAGAAACGAAATGAAATCAAGGTTGTCTTTGAAGAACTCGGCGACAACGCGCCGAACGGCAAGAATGGTACTTCCTTTGGCGAGACAGATAAGAAAAAAGAAATCTATCTTGATCCGCGGCAAAACGAAGGGGAATTGCTCGATTCAGCCGTTCATGAACTTTTGCACATTTGTTGTCCTTTTATGTCAGAAAGTAATGTCCACGGGAAAGCTTCTATCATCGCTGACACCCTTTGGAAAATGGGATATAGACGAAAAAAATGAACGCTGAACAAAGCAATATGATACAGGACGCTGTGACTTCCGCCGCCATCGGTGGCGCCGGCGCTATCGCTAGGCAAGCGATGTCTAAAGAACCTTTCTTTACATGGGATTTCCTCGGCCTGTGCATCATGGCTTTCTTCGTGGCAATCATCACCGGACTTGGCACCAAGGGATTAATCCAATCCGAAACTTTACGCATCGGATGCGTGGGCGTACTATCCTTTTGCGCGCCAGAAGTGTTAAAACGCCTTATATTGCTGGTAAAAACACAGGCAGATAATTTTATTAAAAAAAGCAAGGATTGAGGTTGACGGATGTAGGACTGTCCTCCAACTTGGCGGAACAGCCAATGAAGACAGAACTCGACATTAAAGCCGTTATCGCCCACTTCGGCGGGCGGATCGAGTTATGGCGCAAGATGAACCGCCGGGGGCATAAACTCTCGGTCAAGACTATCGAGAAGTGGGGCGAACGCTCCGCCATCCCCGCCCCCCGTTTACTCCAATTAATGGACCTTGCCATCGCCCAAGGAAAGGTTCTTAACCTAAACAAGTTTATCCTCCGACCCGCCCCCAACGCAGTCGTTCAGGAAGTTTCCCCCAACACCGACAATGAGCAAAAACACCAAGACGTCTGACGTCACCCTGGCTACGCTGGAAGAACTCCACGCCGCCCTCGCTAAGCAGAATAAGATCATCGCCACGGCCGAAGCCGTTGTTGATGGTATCACCTCCGAACTCCGCAACCGCTTCGCCGTCCGCCTCGCTGACGCCTTGGCCGAGCAGGGCAAGGTCCACGGCCAACACTCCTTTGACGCGGACGGCTATAAGCTGACCGGCGAAGTGAAGGCTACCGTGAAATGGAACAGCGACGCTTTGCGTGGCATCGCCCAAACCCTGCCTCACGACACCGTGGCGCGTATCTTCAAGATTGAGTTTAGCGTCCCTGAAAAAACTTACTCGACCATCACGGACGACAAGCTTCTTGCTCGTCTCGTTGAAGCCCGGACCGTCAAATACTCCGACCCGAAAATCAAGTTCGCTGTCGCTGAATAATCTCCCAACCCAACAAACATGATCAAACTCATCAAGGCCGACGACCGCCTCAAGGCCGTCCCAAAAATCAACATCGCCCTGTTCGGCCCTTCTGGGGTCGGCAAGACGACCCTCGCCCGCACCCTCGACCCAGCCACGACCCTGTTCGTGGACTTGGAAGGCGGTACGTTGGCAATCCAAGGCTGGCCGGGCGACGTCCTCGACGTTCGTGGCATCGCTCAGCAGCTGAACAAATACCCGTGGGAAATTGCCCGCGCGCTTGCTCTTTACATTGGCGGCGCTGATCCGTCTGACAAAGACGGTTCGTATTCCAAGCCGGTCTATGACGCAGTTGCTAAGGCATTTGCAGAAGTAGACTTGAATAAATACACCACTATATTCCTCGACTCCATTACCGTTGCTTCACGCGAATGTTTCAAGTGGGCGCAGGTCCAACCCGAAGCAGTCGCTCCAAACGGCAAGCCAGATACCCGTGGCGCTTACGGCATCCTTGGCCGTGAGATGATCCGCTGGCTTACCCATCTTCAGCACGCTCCGAAGTCTGTCATTGTAGTTGGCATCCTTGACCAAGAAATTGATGACCTCAAGCGCGTCACTTGGACTCCGCAGGTCGAAGGTTCGAAGACCGGCCGCGAACTCCCTGGTATCTTTGACCAGGTTATTACCCTTCAGACGTTCAAGACCGACGAAGGTGTTACCTTCCGCGGACTTTGCTGTCAGCAGGTCAACCCTTGGGGCTACCCTGCCAAAGACCGCTCTGGCCGTCTTGATATGATGGAAGCCCCTGATCTTGGCAAACTTCTTAAGAAAATCCGTGAAGGCAAACGCATCGACACGAACATCGTGACTACGATGCCCAAGGACGCCGCTTCAGCCAAGTAATTTCACCCCCAAACAACAACAACAACACCATGGAAGATATGTTCTCATTCGGAGGCGGTGCGGCAGACGCCCCCTCCCTCATCCCAGCCGGTACGCTCAGCTTTGCGCTGATTACGTTCGGAGCAGCCAAGACCTCTCAAAAAGGCGCGACGTATTACCCCGTCACGCTGACTTTGATGGGCGGTCAATACGAAGGCCGTAAAATCTTTGACAGCCTTCCTGACTTACGCGATCCTAACGTAAGCCCTGGCTGGAAGAAGATGTCTCAAGGACGCCTTATCCGCATCCTTGAAACTGTCGGATTGTTTAACCCGGCTAACCCAGACTCTTATGAGGCGTTTAAAACCGCTTCATTTGAGGAAGTTGCCAAGGCTATCGACGGCCGGCGCGTAGCCATCCGCGTCTCACTTGAGAAGTCGGAAGATCCTGCGTATGCTGACAAGAACAAGGTGGGCGAATACCTTTCGTCCAATCAGAAGTCTGCTGGCTATAAGGATTTTGTCCAACTGCAAGGCGGTCAAGCTGCGGTCAACAATGCTCGCTCTAATGCGTTTAATACGCCCAAGGCAGCAAGCGCCGCTCCCAACTGGATTCAAACCCCTTCGGACGATTCTAACTCACCGTTCTAATAAGTAACTAAGCAGACCCGTCCGATTTGAAATTGCTTGTATGTTTTGTAATCACATGCGAGCATCTTCAAACCGGACGGGTCTTTCCTTTTCTGACCCTTCCTCTGTTCTTTACACAAGGGCGAATGGAAGGCAATCGTCCGGCCGTCGGTCCGGTTCCTTAACCTCTCCATGTATCTGTGACGCGACTGTTGGGGTTGCCTCTCCAGACGCCCCCCTTCTTGCCCGTAGTAACGGGAACTATAACGGCCTACCCTCTGTCGCAAGATACGGTAGTGTCTTCCTTTCATGAAACTGCGTCCACGACAGCAGGATTTCGTCTATCGCGTCAACAAAGCGTTAGACACATTTGGAAATACATTAGGCGTAGCGCCGACTGGCGCGGGTAAGACCGTCATGCTTTCAGCTGCGGTCAATTTTGCCCACATCCGCAAACCTGGCATGCGGTCATTAGTCATCCAGCATCGGGATGAACTCATCACCCAGAACCGCAACACGTTCAAGCGAGTTGCACCAGATACTTCTTCGGACGTATTTATGGCCGACAGGAAGAAGTGGGCAGACGTCACGTTCGCTATGGTTCAGACCCTGTCCAGGGAGGACAACTTGGCGACTATGCCGTCAATGGACTTTATCGTCATCGACGAAGCGCATCACGTCGCGGCTGATTCTTACATCCGGATCATCGACCGGGCAAAGGAACTAAACCCAAAAGTACGCATTTTGGGAGTTACTGCCACGCCATCTCGCGCTGATCGTAAGGCTTTGAAAACCGTCTTTGATAACGTTGCGGACGTTATCTCCATCAAAGAACTGATAGAAGCTGGCAATCTGGTACGTCCTCGCGTCTTTGTTATTGATTGCGGATTGAGGGCGGAACTATCCGGCGTACGTTGCACCGTGGCTGATTTTGACATGGGCGAGGTGGAAAAGATAATGGATAAGCAGGCCGTTACGGGCAAGGTCATCGACGAGTGGAAAGCTACGGCCAGCAGCCGAAAGACCATCGCCTTCTGTTCGACCGTAGCCCACGCAGAACACGTCACTCAGGCGTTCTGCGACGCAGGCGTTAAGGCCGTTTGCATCCACGGCGGGATGGCCGATGGCGAGCGTCGCGGGATTCTTCACGCTTACGAGAAGGACAAGTATCAACTTCTGGTCAACGTCGCCATCGCCACCGAAGGCTACGACTGCCAGACTATCGCTTGCGTCCTGCTGCTCCGGCCTTGCTCGTTTAAGTCCACCATGATCCAGATGATTGGGCGAGGCTTGCGCAAGGTAGACCCGGAAAAGCATCCGGGCGTTATCAAGTCTGACTGCATCGTCATGGACTTTGGTTACTCCATCCTGACTCATGGGGTGTTGGATACGGAAGTGAACCTTGATCCAGGCAAGGGTAATGCACCCCTTAAGCCTTGCCCAGAATGTGGGATGCAAATCCCAATGGCTTGCCCTGTATGTCCATCTTGCGAGTTTGTCTTTGACCCAGTTGCACGCCGCGAGCGTGAAACGAAAGAACGAGATGACTTGACTGAGTTTAAACTGACCGAGGTAGAAATCATCGAAATGTCTCCTTTCCGCTGGGAGTCTTTTTGGAACAACGCCGTCTTGATTGCTAACGCTATGTCAGCCTGGGCGGTAGTGGTTCAACACTCCGGCAAACAATACGCCGTCGGCGGTCGGGACAAGGATCGGCTTGCTCATCTTATCGCCGTGTCAGATGACCGCCTGCAAGCCATCGCTTCAGCTGACGACTACCTGCGCGAACATGGCGACAGGGACGCTGCCCGTAAGAGCAAACGCTGGCTAACCGAATCGGCCAGCGACAAGCAACTTCTTGCCTTGGGTTATGACGTCATGACTTTTGGCGTTAATAAATACCGCGCCACCTGCGAGTTGACTTGGAAGTGGAAAGAACGCCCAATCCGCAGTCGCATTATGGCTATCTAATCTTATGTTCACACCCGACGAAAAAACCAATCCCATCTACGACAAGATCGTGGAGGCTATCGACACCGGCATGCAGGCTTTGAACCTGTCCAAGCCAAAGCGACAGTACCTCGGCGCATCGGCCATCGGCAGGCCTTGCGAAAGGGAATTGGCCTACTCCTACCACCAGACCCCGAAGGATGAAGGGGCAGACTTCAAGGGTCGCACCTTGCGCATGTTCGATATGGGGCATGATGGCGAAACCCGCATGGCTTCATACATCCGGCAGGGTGGCTTCACCCTCGAAACCCACCAGCCTGACGGCAAGCAGTTCGGCATCGCCGACGCGGGCGGTAAGTTCAAGGGGCATCTGGACGGCATCATCACCGGCGGTCCTAAGATCAAGGGACTGAAGTATCCCCTGCTGTGGGAGAACAAAGCCTTGGGTTCCAAGACCTATGCGAAGATGTCATCTAAGGGGCTGATGGAAGCCAGTCCTACCTACTACGCTCAGGTCCAGGTCTACATGGGCTATAAGGAATTGGAACGCTGTCTGTTCACGGCGCTGAACCGCGACACCGGAGAGATCTATATCGAGTTGGTGGACTTCGACGCGCGCGCTTGCCAGGAGTATATCGACAAGGCCGTCCGCATCGTATCCTCTGCCAACGCCGAGGAGTTTGGCCGCATCGGTCGTGGTTTGGATGACTTCAGCTGCAAGTTCTGCGACTACCGCCGCCGCTGTCATGGTGTCGTCGAGGTCAAGGAACAGCCTAAGAACAACGACGCCCTTGGCTGGCTATGAGAATTACCATCACTTTCACGGAGCAACAAATGCTTGCCATCCACGATGAGGCAGACGCGCGTAACAACTCCAACCAACTGGCTGGCGTCGTAGACCAGAAGGTCGGCGATGGTTCTGCCAGGTCTATCGAATATATCGGCCTGCTTGGGGAGGTGGCCTTCGCCGACATCTTCGGCCTAGAACGTGACGCCAGCATCGGACCACGCAGCGGATCGGTGGACTTCGTCAGCAACGGCCAAAACGTCGAGGTCAAGGCCAGCCGCTGCCCCACCGCCCACCTGCTAGTCCCGGCCTACCCCATTGGCGGGGAGTGGACTACCAAGGAAGTTTGCCAGGCTTACATCCTTATGCTGGTAGACATTGACCAGCGCCGCGTCACATTCGCCGGCTGGACTACCCGCGAGAAGCTTATCACCCCAGACCGCTTAGGCCATTTCAAGGGTTCGCCGCGCCGATCATTCATCATGCGCCAAGATGACCTTACCCCCCTCGACGAAGCCACCGCCGGCATGACCGTCTTCGCAGCCAAGGCCAAAGGCCATAATGTCGAATTGACCGACGGCCCTGACCTCGCCAGATAACACTATCCCAATGACCGACAAGAAACTGATCGTCGATGTCCCAAGCATCGAGAAACACCTCCGCCTTCTCTTTGGAGAATCCCCGACAGGCTTCATTTGCCTGCGTGGCATTGGAGAAAAAGGTACTGCCCGCGAAGGCGTATTCCGTGAGGACATATTTATCGAACCGGCTAAACTGACGTTTAAACAGTTTGTCCGCGAAATCGTATCCCACGCCGCCCGCTGGGGTCAGCATGATGTGGCTACTTTCATCGTACCTTGTACCTTGAAGGCCGAGCGAGGTACGGCCGAGAATTGCGATATCTTCCGTACAATCTGCGCCGACTTCGACACGGGAGACACGGATGCAAAACTTGCATACGCCGAGCAACACCTAGGACCAGCCAGCCTGGTCGTCCTGTCCGGCGGTACGACCGACGAGGGCAGGGCAAAACGGCATGCTTACTGGTCCGTCATCCCGAACATGACCATCCCCGAAGTGGTAGCCGTCCGCGACGCCATAGCTCGTAAGGTTGGGGCAGACATCCAATTCGGCATGGGGGTGGACAGCAACCCCTACGGCCGCGCGCATCAGCCTATCCGTCTGGCCGGATCAGTACATGGCAAGTCAGGCGTCCGCCGCATGGTCGTTGTCGAGCGTGAGTCGGAGTCATATCTTGAGACGCCCTGCATAGCTGCACAAACTATGCCTGCTTCCCCGTGGGCGGCTTCCGAGGACGCGGCCAAGGCCGACGCATTGTTTAGGGGTGAACTCACCCCCGCCGACCCTATGACAGCCGACGTAGCTGCCGGCGGGGAAGGTCAAACCCGCTGGTCGGCGTTCAATTCCGTAGCCGGCCATTACTTGCACGTCTGCCGGTCGGGCAAGATGACCGTCGAAGATGCCAAAGCCGCCACCTATGGCTGGATGCAAGCGCATATGGATCCACCTTGGCCTGAGTCCAGGTTCGCAACCGAGTGGTCTGGCCTGCTCCGTAGGGACGTTTCTACCCATGGTCCGATGCAGGAGCCGGAGAAGCCTATCATGCCCACTGGGCAGGGTCTGACAGCGTGGGCGACGCATCGCTGGTCTTTGGGCGAACGTCCTGCTCGTCAATTCCTCGTCGATAAGCTGATTCTGGCAGGCAAACACGGCTTGATGGTAGCCGAAGGCGGCGCGGGCAAGACGTTCCTGATGTTGGACTTGGCTTTGAAGGTGGCTTCCAAGCGGGAGGGCGACACTTGGTGCGGTATGCCCGTCCTGCGTAAAGGGGCGGTCGTCATCATCACCACCGAGGACGACAGGGACGAAATCCACATCCGCTTATCCGACATGGATCCAGACGGTAGTCGGCGCCGGGAAGGTGGAGACGACCTAATCATCCTGCCGACCATTAACTCTGGAGGAAGCTTCTCCATGGTTGAGAAAGACCCAAAGACGCAGGAAAGCCGTCCAAGTCGTAAGTGGTTGGAACTGTTTGCCTTACTGAAACAAATCCCTAACCTTCAACTTGTGGTTCTGGATACGCTTAACTCTGTTCTACACGGGGAGGAAAACTCCGCCACCGTAGTCAACGAGTTTGCCCGCGTCGCCTCTCAGGTCAGCGGGGAGTTAGGTGCAACCTTGATTGTCCTGCACCACATTCGCAAGCAGGGCGATGAACCAATCAGGAACGCCGAACAGATGGCCAGCGCCGTTCGTGGATCGTCCGCACTACCTGCTGCGTTCCGCTTCGCCTTGGGCGTATGGCATGCAAGCGACTATGACCGGCGCATGAAGGCCATGGGTGAAGTACCTCGCAAGAAACACCTCTGGAAGATTGCGGTCATCAAAGCCAATAATCCAGAGATGATGGAAGGAGAACGCACGCTGATGCGGTCTGAGTGCGGACTGCTTACGGACGTCACGGATCGCGACAAGTTTAATGAAGTCAACTTCATGGAACGTCACGCTTGGCTGCTGGCCGCCATCATCATCGCATCTCGCGAGGGTCATCCTTATTCAGCTGAGGGTAAGAACGCTAAGTCCGGCCTGTACCGCCGGCGCGGCGAACTGCCCGAAGAACTTCGGTCAATCGGACCAGGAGAGTTTAGCCAATTAGTTGAGGAAATGATGCTGACCAAGAAGATTACCACCGCCGCGGCTAAGGGCGGTAAAGAAAAGAAGTGGCTGGACGTTCCGAACGGACCAATCGCCACCGACGAAATCGGAGCGGAGTTAAACTCCGGCGCTTACAACCCGCCCGAATGGTCGGAATACAAATACGACGAGGAACTTCGACAAGTCATAAAAGCATGAACCACAAGCCAATCAGAACGGAAGACGGTGGACGAGACAACCTCTCGTCTTACGAACGTTGCGCCAGACTGATTGAGAAATACGCCCCGTTTTATATTCAACACGGCGGGGGGGTAATTTCAGGAACTTCAAAGCCAAGAAAGAAAAAGATTGTAAAAACGACAGAAGCTAAAAGTATGCCCATCCCAACCAAAACCGACAATGACAATAATCACAACAGCCATGGCGTTAAGCATCGCCGTCGCAAATCCAATCCCTGACCGCTGGGTCGAAGCGGTAGAACAGATTGAAAGCAACGGACGCAACATACCGGGCGATGGTTCAGCCGCCCAGGGCGTGATGCAATTTCACAAATCCGCGTGGACAGATTGCTCCAAGCTGCGCAAGGAAGCTGGCCTAAAAACTTGGCCTTACGCCAAAGCAAAGGATCCTGCGATTGCCCGCGAGTATGCCGCCTTCTGGCTATCCTATCTCCGGGGTGTAATGACCGCAAAGATTGGCCGTCCTGCCCTGCTCGCCGAGACGTGGCTTGCCTACAACCTGGGCGTAACAGGCTTTGGTAAATATGGCTATTCCATGTCCCTTGTCCCGGAAGATAAGTATATAAAGGCCGCTAAACTCCAACTTTTAGTCCCATAACCAAACCCAATAAAACCGATGCCAATAAAAACAACCAAACCGAAGGCCGTCCTTGTCTCTGATAAAGCGATGATTGCCCTTCTCACCCGCAAAGTTGAATCGTTCCGCAAGGACGCTAAACTGAAAGACACTGAAGGCTTTATCCGAGGAACAGGGTCTTACAGTTTATACGGCATAGACCATCAGCGCAATCAGCTTGTAGTTCTCGCTGACTCCCCCACGTCCGGCGATTTCAACCAATACGTTACGGCAAAGAATAAAACCGATGTAGTTTCTCGTTACGATCAGGCCGTAGAATACCGAGATGTCGGTTCTTATTCTAATCCAAAAGTAACTATTTTTTGCTGGACGAAAAGCGAATGAACACCATCCGACCCGACCCGCCCATGACTGACGCAGAAATAAAAGCCTACAAGGTTCGTCTTTGCCGAGAAACCAACCCGGAGAAATATTCAACCTATGCTAAAGAATGGCAGAAGGCTAACCGCGATAAATGTAAGGTTTACTTGCAACGTTATTACCAGAAAAACCGCAAAGCCCGAATTGCAGTTACCAGAAAATGGCAAGCGGCAAACCCAGAACGGTACAAGGCTATCCTTCAACGTGCGTATGCTAAGCGCAAAGCCCGCAAATCTATCCCAGCATAACCCCATGAACATCATCCGACCCGATCGCCTACCGACCCTTTGGTGGCTTAACCCCTGGCTAACTGTCCGCTACCTTCACCGGGCAGTCGGCGCGTTCAAAGCCTATTGCGACAAGGCCGACAGATGCGTCGACTTGCAACAGTCTGTCATCAGTGAGCAGTCCAAGGAGATTAAGTATCTGCGTCAGCGCAACGACGACCTTAACGATGCCATCATCCGTGGCGTTGCTATCAACCCCGACGCTCAAATCTATGAGTAATCAACCGTTCCAAGACGCGTATGACCATTAAAGAACTACAAGCCGAAATCGCCCGCCTCAAAGCTGAGGTCGAACGGCTGAAGAATAACTGCGACTACCTGGATCAGAAGCTGGACGAGGAACTAGACAATTCCGCTATGCTTTGCGGTCAAGTCGAGCGGCTGACCAAGGCTGGGGATGCGATGGCTAGAGTGCTTGGCTTTCCGATTAATGCGGTCCAAGAGTTTGCATTACATCAAGCATGGAACGCCGCCAAGGAGGGCGAAACCAAATGAGCGAACATTCCCTAGAAGTCAAACACGCCGGTTTGACCTATTTCATTGAAATAGAAATAACCGAAACGGAAATCATCGACGACTCGTTTGATCATGAGTTTGGGACGGAAAAAAGATACCATACTGAATGTGTCGAATACGATGTTCTTTCCGCCCAAGACGTGGATGGAGACGACGTTGAACCTGATTCCATTCCTGGTTTGTCCGATGCAATTTCCCGCGCAGTTTACGACATAAACCTCGATGAGTAATTCCACCCGGCAAGCTATTGCCCTGTTCGTCGTTCAGGTAATTCTGTTCAGCGTCCTGTGCATTAACTTCCGCGCCATCGCGTCGGCCAGTTACCACACCGCCGCTGCCTCCGACTTTATCATCGCCTCCCTGCAATTCTTCGTCATCAAGAAAATAGCCGACTCGGATGACTCGGTTAATCATTGGATAGGCTATACGCTCGGATCAGTAGTCGGTTCGTATGTCGGCATTTATATCTCTATTATTATCACTAAATGAACGAATCAGAAATACACGAATCGCCCTTGTTAAAGCGCGGCAGGGTATTGTTCCGGGGCAAATCTCTTTGGCCTTCCCTTGCTCGCCGGCTGGTCGAATACCGCCCACACCTGCGGGAAATGGCCAACGCTGGCCTATGTCAAACCCAGGCCGCCCGTAAAATGGGGTGGAATATCAGTACCGTCCGATCTTGGTCAATCATCTTGGGCATACAGTTTAAGAGGAAACGGGCAAGAATGGTCTACCGCCAAGACAAAACCGGATGGCAGGCCGCTATCGAAGCTGGTGCAAAAAATGGAAAAACCTTGGAAGAACTTGGTATTCAATTAAATACAAACTTTGTCAACGTCGCGCGTTACTGTTACGACAACGGTATAAATTGGAAAAAACTTAAAAAATCATATGCCAAAACCAATTAAAACTGAAAAGGATCAATGGAAGGGCGGAATTATCATCCGTCATAACATCGAGGACGCCCTGACCGAAAAACAGAAAGCTTTTGTCGCCTTGTATGTCTTAAACGGAGGTAATGCCGCCGCCGCCGGCCGAGATACGGGTATAGAATCCCCTCAATATGAGTTAGAGAACCACCTCATACGCCAGGCCGTTGAACAACGCCGCGACTTACAAATCAAAACCAACGGCGCCACCCAAGCGTGGCAGGTAATGCACTCGCTCATGACCGACCCAGCTAACCCCGCCCAAGTCCGCTTTCAGGCCGCACGCTGGACGCTGGAAGCCTCCGGCCATGGCCTTGCCGCCCTGACCGCTGCTTTGGCCATGAACAAGACCAACGGTAAGGATCAGCATGAAATGTCCGTGTCGGAACTTCAAGATCTGGTGCAGAAGGCCAGAGAACAACTAACCGTCATGCGTAAAGACCCAGTAATCGACATTGACCCGTCCCAGCCGGCGGAATAATTTACCCATCCCAACATGACCAAAAAGAAAACCAAAGACGGTAATCAAATTGCCGTCGAGTTTCGTTCCATCGCCACCGACGCGGTGAAGATGCTGAAAAGCGTTCCGTTCGTGGACGTGCGTCAGCAATTTGCCGTCTCCGACCTGTTCGACCGCCTGGCTGATAACGACATCGCCCTGCAAGACCTGATCCGCAAGCAACAGGTGCAAGCCATTGTCGATGCGACGCCCGTGGACATCGTTCCGCCGGCTAAAGAATAACCTTTCCCAACACCCAACCCAACAAACCAATGCCCGACCCAACATCCCACGCCGGCCTGACTCCGCTGGTCAAACCCGAACCTATGCCTTCGCTCTGGTGGCTTACGCCCTGGACTTTTGCTATCCAACAATGGAATCAAAGAGAAATTATTTACGCAGAACTGCAAGACTGCGAAAGCGATTTACGAACCGCCCGACAAGACGCGGCCAATTTCTCCGACCATGCCGTTTACCATGAACAACGCTACGCGGATCAGTCGCACGAACTGAAAGCCATGCGCGAAAGTTTTAATTACGACGTCTACGAACGCCCGACCGCCAAGGCCAAGCGCAAGCCGGCGCCGAAGGCCAAGACCAAGACCGCCAAGAAAGCAAAACGATGAGCGAAGATTTTACCCCCTACGGTAATCATTCCGAGATTACTGAGCTACGCCTTAAACTGCACCGAGAGAAGTCCCGCGCCGATTCTTTTGAAGCGGCCTTGCGTAAAGAAGTCCTGGCTATCATCCGAGAAGAAATTGCCAAAGCATTTATAAACCCAGACACCTTAACTATAAAATGATTACCTTGATACAGTTTGAAACCCCCACCGGCTATGCAATTTACTTGAACCCCGAAACGGTTCAGTCGATTGCCAACGCCCCTAATTCAACCGGTCAAGCCGTTGTTGAAGTGGCTTTCCCGTCTGGATCCGTGAAAGTCAAAGGAACAATCGAATCCGTGGCGCGTATGCTGACGGGTATGCACGATGAGTAATCTACTCAACCCGCTCCGGTATGACTTCGAAGGCGGTGAGACGGTCAACGCGCCAAACGGGGAATGGGTAGACGCAGGCGATTTCGATGATTTGGCCGACGCATATAAAGACCTGCTCAAAGAGCTGACGGCTTTACGCAAGGCCAATGAATCCCCCAAGGGATAAGGCCGGCCGTAGGCCGCGTGGGTCGGTCAAGCTGGCCGTCATAGCCGCCCACGACTCCGGCCTGTCGGCCTGTCAGCTGCACAAACAAACAGGTATAAGCCAAGCCACAATCTACAACGTGGCAAGCAGGCTTGGCTTGACGTTACGCCCCACCCTCTGGGGCGATTGGCGCCACCTACCAAAACAAACTTAACATTTGTTAAGTAATGTTAAGTAATGGCAGGTTCGGTCAGGCTTCGCTTTAATAACCCAAAGGCCTATTAAAGCCAAACGCCTTTGGCGTTAATAACCCAAAGGCCTATTAAAGCCAAACGCCTTTGGCGTTAATAAGCCACCAACAGCCGGCGAAGGAACTTGCGACGCGCGCGGGCGACTTGCTTGGCGATGAGGCGGCGGTGGGTAATCGCGGCCTGCTGGTTGGGGGTGAGGGCAGGGTCAACCACCCCTCGCGACTCCGCCCGCTTGCGGCGCTGGTAGTCGGCCTTCCAGATCCGCTGCTTGTCCAGCTTGCCAGCGTTGGCCGCCTTCCAGGATGCGGTCTTGCGCTTGCGGTTATGCCTGCGCTGGTAGGTGCGGACCTTATCGGGATTGGCCGCCTTCCACGCCGCCCGGTAAGCGCGCATGTTCGAGGTCTTCAAAGGTCGCAGATTGTCCATGCCCAGATCAGGACGGAAAGGGGGTGAGGTTGCAAGGAAAGAAACGCCCCAGGTTGGTGTCAAAAAGCGCGCAGCGCAAACACGTTTCCCCCTCCCCTTTTAGGGTGATGTAGGACTTTTGAGGATGAGGATTAGGGGGTGGTATCCTCGCTTCCCCAAGGCGTCGAGGATACTAAGTTAAACCTATGATTATCAATTACTTAACCCCTAAAAAAGCATCTCGAGGAAGGGGGGTAGCGTTTCCTCGTTACTTCGCTTCCTCAAATTAATCTCTGACTGTCATTGGGTTATGAAAGTGAGGAAGGCGAGGAAGGTAAGTCTTACTACGTAATAGAAGGTCATCCTCGGGGCTTGCCCCTTTGCTAAAGCAAGGTCAGCCAACCTCGACTTCTGTTTAACGTTGTCGAAAATTGAATCCCCGAAAAAAGCAGGGGTTGCAAATCAGCGCAGAGAAAGGTCATCTGTCCCCATGCCAATCATTCTGGACGTTCAAGGTATACCCCGCCCGCAACCACGCCCCAGGTTCGTCAAGGGCAGGGTCGTTGCCTGCGCTGATCCAAACGCCCTACGCTGGATTGCAACAGTCGAAGCCGGCGCTAAGGAGTTGCTCAAGCTGAGAGGCAAACAGTCCGGGCCGTTAGCCGTTGCCATTGGTTTTCGTTTCCCAACCAAGGTCAAGGCCAGATGGGGCAAACCTCATACCTTCCGGCCGGACGTTGATAACCTGTCCAAGCTTATCCTGGACTGCCTCATGCGCGCCGGCCTGATTGACGACGACGCGTGCGTTTCTTCCTTGGCGGTTCAAAAGACCTGGGACGAAAAAGGGCGGGCAGTTGTTTTGATTGAGGCGGACGACCGGCAGGAAGCCGAACCTACCCCATCACCGCGTTGGCTGGTCAATTAACGGAGGCGGGTGGGTAGCAGGGTAAGGGTCGGACAATCAAAACGCCTTAGAAGGCAAATGCGGAGGGTGTCAGTCAGGGTCAATTAACAAAAAACCCCCATTAAGGGGGTTTTGTAACCTTTGCCTGATTTGCTCGCAGTTATTCAAACCTGATCAGCGCCGCGATTGCAGCTTCCCTTTCCTGCATCGCCTTCGTCAAGTCGGCTGCAAGGAATTGGAAGTAATCCCCTCCCTTACCCTCGTTGCTTGACTCCTCCGCGATACGCACTTTCTCCCGTAGGCGAACAATCAAAACGTCCTGCGCCTCAATCTGAGCTACCAGCGCCGCCTTTGTCCATGACTCCTTCGGCTTGGCCAAGTCCGCCCTGATCGCCTCCCGCCTTTCCTCGGCGCGTCTTTGCTCCGCTTCGACCGCTTCCCGTTCCGCTCTGGCTTTTGATACCCAAAGCGCCACCGGGCCGAACAAGTCGCCCGTCGCGCAGTCGGCCGTAGGCGGGGCGACATACTCGCGGATCGTCTCGCTCGCCAGGTTGAACCCATCCGCGCCGGTTATCTCGGTTTGCTTGCTCATCGGGCGTTAGGGTTGAGGATGTTCCGCAGCTTGCTTGCGGCTTGGCAGGTGTCAGCCCGGTCCGCCTTTTCCAATTCGTCCGCAAGTTGCTTGCCCTGCGTCTCAATCTTGCGCAGCAATTCAATGGCGCGAACGATTGCTTGCGCTTGAAATAATCCCATCCACGCGTCTTGCACGTCGCCCTTGCGCGTCTCGCCGATCAGGTCGTGCGTCGCGGAGGCGAGCGTAAGGCAAATACCGTCCAGGTCCAAGACCGCGACGTGCTGGCCGGCCTGAGTCGTCAGGCGGTCGAAGTCAGCTGCGCGCGTCTCGCCTTCGCGGATCATGTCCATCGGCCATGCGTCGTCGGCCGGCTTCGGGGTGTCGGTGTTGCTCATTTGCTTTGCATCGAGGTTCCGCTACCGCCTTTGACGTCGCATTGGAATTGCCATAGCGTGATGCCTAAGCGTCGGGCTGACTCAACATCTCGCGCTTGCTTGACTCCCTCCCTCTCGGCGGGCGTAAGCGCCTGCCACAAACGCTCAAGCGCAAGATGGCGCTGGTGTTCCTGGTTATGCGTCCCGGTCGTCGGTTCGCTCGTCGGTTTGTTGGTTTTGTTTTCCATTGTGGGAAAGGGTGAAATGGTTTGGCTTCGTCAGTCAGCGCTTAACGCTGATACACCCTTGCGGGTGTTTCGGCCTGGGGGTTAAGCGTCTTGGCATGCGTGAGTCGTGTCGCCTTCGCCCCTGGGCGTCGTGCGGGCAGGCGTGAACCCTTCGCAAGTCCAAGTCGCCTCATCGTATCCGGGCAGGCTTCGAGCTGCGGCCTTCTCAATCTGGCCGACGATCCACTCGGCAAGACTGCCCGCGTAGGTTGTCGAGTCGCTGGTTTGGTAGTCGTAACTGTGCAGCCACTTTAAGACCTGAGCGGGCGAAATCTTCCCGTCAGTAATGCGGTAGCGCATTTGCTGCGCTTCGCGATCAGAGACGAGAATGGCCGCGTCGAGGGCGCCGGCAATCCGCTTGCTCTTGCGGTCTTGGTATTCGTAGCGGTCGGAGTAAGCGCGGCCATTCTCGGCTGCGAGGATGCGGGCGACGTCTCCCTCGGTCGGGCAGTTTTTGCCATACTCGAATCGGTGCGGGATTGTCGGCGACAGGTGGCGGTCGCGGCTGTAAGCGAACCAGGCGCCGGCAAGGGCGGCGTGGTGCGACGGGTGGAGGAGGATGCAGGACATGATCGGGTGTTGTTTGGGTTTGGTTTTGGTTTGGGTTAGCGGGTGGAAGGCGTCAGTTGCGGCCGTGATGCCCGACGCCTCGCGGATTGCGTCGGCGTAGTGAGCAAGATCGGACGCGTGTATTTCGAGCTGCTGGGCGGTCCGCTCCATGCCTTGGAAGCAAGAGTAATGCCCAGCGAGCTGGTCGAGGTTTGCTGCGATCCGCTCGGCCGCGTTGGCGGCTTGGGCGAGAATGAATCGGGATTGTTTGTCGGTCATGGTGTTTATTGGGTTTTTTGTTGGTTGGTGTCGTTGGCGACACCTACACCTTGTAGGGGGTTTGCGTTTCGTGCAAGATTATTTTTTTACTATGTTAAGAAGTTTTTGACCTGTCGCGTCCCTCGATGAAAGACGGATTAGAGCGTTTCTCTTTGCCCCTTCCCTTGCCCTCTCCCTGCCTCGTGGGAGGAGGTAAGGGGTTGGTGCAGGGGGTTGGCCTGCTTCGCTCGATGTCGGGCGTCCTGCTCGATGCGGCTGATCGTAACGCTCGATGACGCCAACGCTCAGGCCGACCGCCCAACGCTCAGGCCGTTGACTCTCCGGCCTTACGCTCGCCGCGCTGACTCCCGACCGCTTCGCCGGTCATGTCGCATCGTTGTAGACCCGCACGCTCGCCCAGGCCTACGCCCGCCCGCACACACGCTCGCACGCATCAGCTCGCTCGCACACACCCCCGCCCACCCCCCCGCGCGTGCGGGTTATACATCTAACACCCCTCACCGGAAAAATCTGTGTATGTTAAAAACTTTATCCTACATGTGCGTAGATTGTGAGTATCTAATCTACGCATCGTCAACGCTTGCAAAACTACCGATGCGTTACACGATAACGGATATGAGTCAGCCTCCTGGTCCTTACGAGCGTTCGTATTCATTTACGGACTTTTCAACGAACAACCCAAATGCTCAACAGCCAGGTCAAAAGATTGACCAGGAGTTAAACAACGCCCGTACCGCTCTTAACGACACGCAAGACAGGCTTGAGGAATTGCAGGCTGACGACGGCAAGTTGCGTGAAACTTGTTTACGGATGGAAACGCTTGGACCGGCAGTAGCGCCGTTTGTATCTGCGTCAGCGATTGACGCCATCAACACGGCTGGCGGTACGCAATTAACCGCTGTCAACGCTGCTGGATCTACGCAAACAGGTTTGGTCAACGCGGCTGGAGTAACTAATCTGGCAAGTCTTAACGCGGTCATCAATTCTGAGTATGCGGTGAGTGCGATTGCCGCATCGGTAAGTGCAAGCAACCATGCAGCTGATGCGTACGATAGCAGACAGCGTGCGGATGCTTTCCGCGTTCAAGCTGCTGAACAAGCCGGTCTTGCTTCTTATGCACGCGAAAGGGCATCGGTAAGTGAAAACAACGCCGACCTGGCGGCCATCAATGCTGACGCGTCCAAGAACGCTGCTCAAGGTTTTGCTGGTAGTTGTAACACTTTAAAAAACGCCGCGCAGTCAGCCGCTACGCTGGCTGAGTATTGGAACGGTCTTGCGCAAACGGCCAGCGGGTCGGCCGAGGCGGCGGCGGCGGACGCACGTGCGGTAGTAGAAAACGCGCTGACTATCGTATTAGAAAGCGTTCAACCTTACGTTGATTCGGCGACTAACAGCGCGTATGCAGCGGCTGGTTCTGCCGCGTCAGCTGATGCGTCTGCTCAGAGCATTTCGTCGGCGGGTTATGTTACTGACGCGCCATCGAACGGTACGCCTTA
>Ga0209084_1000365_pt1 | contig 42105 bp, 29 predicted proteins | sample C_130820_MF_Meta_FD_187309 | JGI IMG/M metagenome (GOLD analysis project Ga0209084, IMG submission 187309) | Freshwater microbial communities from Lake Croche, Canada to study carbon cycling - C_130820_MF_MetaG (SPAdes) (version 2) | ecosystem: Environmental > Aquatic > Freshwater > Lake... | reverse complement strand
TCAGCGACTTGTTTTGTTAATTCAACAGTACTACCTGAGACACCAAAGTTTTCAAATGAAACACGGAAACGGTATTTCATTTTTGGCATTAGTAGACCCTGTGTAGCAGAGCTTTGATTACTTGCTAGCGGTACTGTAAATCTTGATAATGATGCAATTGACATTTATGTTCTCCTAATTAGTTTTAAGCTAACCCTTTAATTTCGCCAGTGTTCTTCAAGCGTAGTGGAATGTAGATGAATTCAACTGCTTTCACTGGTTCAATCGCGACATCAAGGTATAGTTCGCTACGATCGATTCTTGCAGGTGTATTGTTTGAAGTATCGCACACTACCAAGTAGTCGTACAATGCACGTTGTCCTACCAACTCAAGCAATAGGCTTTCTGCGGCTTGTTTAATTTCATTACGTGTGATAGTGTCGTTTGGTTCAAACACATATGGTTTAGCCAACTGGGAGAACTGTCTACGTAAGTAAATTACTAAACGAGCAACGTTAATACGATCCAATGCACTTGCACTCAACTGGCGTGTGTACTGTCCGTAGTTAACTAAGCCTGTGCCTGTGATGTATGTAATTGGATTTACATGAATGCTTGCCAGTGTATCACGCTGTCCAGTATTCAATGCAGTTGCATTAAATTCACCGGTCAATGGATCAACATAACCCACTGAGCTAACATTAGTAATACCACCACGACGTGTTCCAGCTGGAGCAAACCATGGATAAGAAACATTATCACTTAGAGCAATTGTACGCAACATCATGTGGCTTGGAGGAACAACAATATTATTACCTAACAAGTCTGTTGTGTATCCCCATGGATAAAACACACCCAGATAAGCGTCTGTTGCAATTAATCCGTCGTCGCCGTTTATTGCGGAATTTGCGGTGTTGTTGCCCCAGTTGCTTAATGTTGTAGCATCTGGTGTTAAACGTGCTGGTGTATCGCCAACCACAAATGCAGTTTGCCCACGATCGTAGTTTAAGCCAACCAAAGCCGTAATTGTTTCAATATATCCTGGGCAAGCCATCAAGTTGAAAATACGTGACTCTTCATCGCGTAAGTTAGTGTTGCCGTTAATTTCTGCATTCAATGCGGCAAGTACAACTTCACGTACAGCTTTACGTCCAAATGATCCTGCACCGTTAATTTGATTAGCGGCATAGCTGACCCAACGTGCTGGATAGTAATCTGTCATCACTTCGTCTTCGTAGCGATGATTACGTGCAAGAACATCAACATAGGTTTCGTGATATTTCTTAACATTAAATCCGCTACGACGTAAATTCCATAGTAACATACCACGTGGATATAATGCTGGATCTGGTGCGTCAAAATCTACAAAATTGCTATCTAACAAGTCCATAATAGAGCTTGCATCTGCACCCATGCCAGTTGTGTTCCAACGTGCGTCTGCAAATAAAACACCATTTTGTGTTGTTTGATCTGCATTATCAAGTAATACCCACTTTTTAGTAGTACCGTTAAACTTAGATATTAACGGGAAGTTTTCTAAATCAGCAGTACTAATCCATAAATCACCATCAACTAACGATGTTCCGTCTGATTGTAGTGTTGGTTTAGATGCACTAACAATTGGACCTGTTGGATTGCTGCCTGAAACATAAGAATAACCAGCCCAATTTGTGCCGTCGTGTATCATGATATCAACTTCATCGATCATAGTATTATACCACAATGTACCGTCCATTGGAGTTGATACAGGTGCAGTGTCGCTTGATGTAATATCAAAAGATGATGTCCATAAACTTGCAACACCAACGGCATTGCCTGCTGGGTCAATGTAGTAATTGGTAGTTGTACCAGTTGCAAATAGTACATTTACTGGGGTATTAGACTCATTATAGAATTTAATATCTCCGCCTTCTGTATGACTAATAACAATTTGATTAGTATTAGTTCTTGTAGCAGTTACAGGAAGTCCAGTTAATTGTGAGTGTAATTGATCTAGCAATGAATTTACGTTTTGCACAGGATCAGACCCTGCTGTAAACTCTACAAAAATACTAGAGTAAGTGTTATGTCCTGCACGGGTTATGTCCATTGAAAATGCATTAGTACCAGAATCAAAATTATGACCCGATGTAACTGCAATTGAAGTCACTGTAGTCGGGCCAACACCTGAACGTGCATAGATTTTAGAATCTGCTAAAAATTCATATTCAGAATCATCTGTTTTTACATAAACAGTGCCAACTGCTAAACCTAATCCGCCTGTTAATGGATCCAATCCGTTAAGGGCTTGGGCCGCGTTTGGATATAAAGAAACTGCTTGCTCTACCCATGCACTGGTAGCTGAACTATACTTTTTAACGATATAGTCTGCACCTTTGTTAGGCTTGGTTGTTTTAATCCATATTGAACCAGTTGGATTACCGTTTGAGTCAAATTCTGGAATTTGTGTGTGCTTGCTGATTTGCAATGCTGGTGCATGGTAAGTGGTTGAATCCAATCCAACTTTTGTTACTGCGGTACCACTGATTGTAATGTTAGCACCTGTTGAATAAAGATTTAAAAATCCGCTAATTGCGGCAGCAGTAACACCTGACACGTGATGTGCAATGGCAGCAACTAATGTAGTTAAATTAGTTGCACCAGTTACTACATAACCGTTAATAACAAGTTCGTCCCCTGTTAATAATGTAGGGTTAAATGTAGTTCCAGTTGCCGATGGCCAGCTTGCTTTCCAAGCATTTGTTCCAACTTGCACCCATGTTCCTGCGGCTGTGTCTGTTAAAACTTTTTTGTAGTATAATCTGTTAAGATTAGTAGTTGCTACTAAAGCATATTCGCCGTTTGCACCAACAGAGTTTGCTGGGCCGCTGGATGGGTCAGTATTGTCTGATAGTTGGTTAACATCCGTAATAACTGTTGGATAACGTACATTAGTTGTGTCCCACATGCCAGTGTCTGCATTATACTCATTAACACCAAACTTAGTGTCTGCTGTATCAAACCAATATGTTCCATCAGCTGGTTCACCGTGTGGTGCGTCTGCTTTGCCAGTTAGTTGGGCAAGATCTAAATCTGCACGAACAACATAAGCACGATTGCTTACGCCCAAGAAACTGTAAGCAGCCTCTAAACCATATTCATTCTGTTCACCAGCATGGATAGGGTTGTTGTTTGAATCAGTGTAAAATTTAGGAATACCAAATGTATCCGATAAATCTTTCTGGCTTGTAAGCAAATATATTTTGCCTGCATTAGCTGCCAGCGTTCCAGGTGCGATACCAGTACCTGCACCATTTTGTTTATTTTCTGCGGAAGCAACAACAATTAACGGTACAGTGCCTGGGGCAGCTGGAGTGTAGAAACTCTCGTCTATTACTGTTACGCTTACACCTGGTGAACTTAATTGAGCCATATGTTTTATCTCCATGAATACATGTTCTAATGTATTTATAGGTTTTTTGGTTTTTCAAGCTGATATACCATACTGAAAAGGCCTCTAAAAGGCCTGGTTTTGTTTAAATACAATATGAGACCATTATGTTCATGCGGATATTGGCCAGCCGCAGTTAATTATCGTAAGAACGGACAGACATACTATCGCAGTATGTGCAATGTCTGCATGAAAGGTGTAGCTAATGCTGGTATTGCTAGATGGTATCGCTCAGGATACCGCATTAAATCAGTGTGTGATAAATGCGGATTTAAAAGTCCATACTCAGAAGTGTTTGCTGTATTTCATGTAGACGGCAATTTAGATAACTGCCGTCCTACTAATCTTAAGACTGTGTGTGCAAACTGTCAGAGGCTTCTTCATCGAGAAGGTGTAAAGTGGAAACAGGGAGATTTGACACCAGACCTTTGACCTGTGCAAACAAGTCGTCAATAGACTTGTTATTGTCTAGCACAGCATCAAATTTAGTTCCAACCCATGCAGTTTCGCTAGCATGTATCTTTTGACGTTTAATTCGTTCACTACTAATAGCATAACTCATATTTTTATCGCCGGCATTCATATTTACAGCATCGTCGTACCAGCCAGGTTCTGGACCGCGAACAACACGTACTACAATGCCGCCGGCATCTTTGATTGATTTGATTTCATTAGGAAAACGGCAGTCTGAAATAACAATATCGTCCGTGCTATTACGTAGTTTGTTCTCCAATGAAGCAATCCAAATATCATCGTGAAATGCTTTGCGGCAAACTTCTGTACCCCAGTATTGTAACACCCAACGTGGAGTTAAATCGGGCATATTTAGGCGTTGTGCCCACCATGGATCTACTTGTTCACGCCATTCACGGGCTTGTTTTGTTCGGCCTTCTAACATGGTTCTATCCCAACCAAACACTTGTGCCACTGCATCTTTGAGACTGTTGGCAAAAGATTCTCGACGGAATCCGTGAAAATTAGTAAGGTAATCAGCAATGGTATCTTTGCCAGAACCAATAAATCCGCAAACGCCTATAATCATAGAGCCCCCTAAAGTAACTCTATTATATAACAGTTTTATTACAAGGTCAACTTGTTTGTTAGCCAATTACAAAAGAGTAACCAGTGCCACCGGCTATGTAAGTTTCCATTTCCTTATCAAGATCTTTAAGTTCGGCAGTACCAGCAGTCAATAGTGCTGTGCCATTCAGTGTGATAGCACTACCAGGCCCCGCAATACTGCCAAACTTAGAGCGTGCTTCACCTAGCATGATTTTACAACTTGCCAGTGTGTAATCTTTAAGCCATTGCTTGGCATAGATATCTTGTAGCAATACCCAGTCTGGACGATAGTTCTGACTTTTAATTAGAATTTGTTCGCCTTGTGCAAACGGACGTTGTAGAATATTCAAGATATGACTTGTGGGCTTCCAACTGAATTCAATGTAAGATCCAAACATCTTACCCACTAACTTTTGATAGCCTGCAAATAATTCGTATGTTGCAAGCCCGCCCATCATACTACCTGACATTAGATAGGTATTTGTATAGGCCAAATTAAATGGTTCAAATAATGTGCCACCAGCACCCATTCCGCTTCTACTGCCAATTGCTCTGCGAAATACACTTTGTACATTAATGATTTCATCGGGCAATCGATATTCGTTTTGATCCATTATCAGTTCAAGGAAACTATAACTTTCTTCCACTGCATTTGGACTACGTTGTCTGAAGCGATTTAACGCACGATCAAGTCCAGTTTCATAATGAATAGGGTCAAGTTCTACTTCAATCATGCCGTCGCCCAGCATGGTCCGAACATAGTCAAAAACTTTGTTTCGTTCTAGTAATGAATTAGATTCTGTTGTTGATGGTAAATCGTCCATATAAGTTCTCCATGTATATTTATCAAGCGATAAATATCATATGCCAAGACTATCACTGTATAAACCCGAACGTGGGCAAGATTATAAATTCATGGATCGCCAAATTTCTGAGATGTTTCAGGTTGGCGGAACGGATGTGTACTTGCACAAATACATGGGCCCAAGATTAAACCCTAACGGTACCGCAGATCAACCTGTAATTGATTCATATAATGTAGCAAACATACAGGATTTGTTGTTTTTAGAAAACCGTGATAGAAAATACGAAGAAGAAATTTATCGTATCCGTGGTATCTATAACGTGCAGAATATTGACTTTAATCTAAGTCAGTTTGGATTGTTTATTGATAACGATACAATTTACATGACTGTGCATATTAACGATTTTATCAAGTACATTGCCCGAAAGCCCATTAGTGGCGATGTAATAGAATTACCGCATTTGAAGGATCAGTTTGCGTTAAATGATTACGATATTGCACTACCACGTTATTATGTAATTGAAGATGTTGGCCGTGCCAGCGAAGGATTTAGTCCGACCTGGTATCCACATTTATACAGATTGAAACTTAAAAAAATAACAGACAGCCAGCAGTTTGCTGACATTCTTAACAAACCTGCAACGGATGCAAATGGCGACCCAAGCGGATTAACTCTTCGAGAATTACTGAGTACTCATAATAAAGAACTTGAAATCAACGATCAAGTTGTCGCACAAGCAGAAGCAGATGCACCCAAGAGTGGTTACGAAACTAGGCAGTTTTATACACTTGCTGTTGATTCTACAGGTAAACCAACATTAACAACTGCGGATGAAACTGACATCAATGCGGCTTCGAATATAAGAGCAAGTCAAGTGAATGGTGTGCCTGAACGCACAGGTTATTCTGGATACCTAGTAGGCGATGGTTTTCCAGTCAACGGATATGACTTTGGGTTTGGTATACAGTTTCCCATGGCACCTGCACAAAATGATTTCTTTTTGCGTACCGATTTTTTACCTAATCGACTGTTTAGATTTGACAGTACAAGATGGATTAAAGTAGAAGATGCAGTACGAATGAACATGACCAATAACGATAAAAGAAGTACATTTAAAACTAATTTTATCAATAATACCAATTATATGTATACTGATATTGTTGCTACAGATTATGTAAAATTAGTAGACGGTGATACAACTGTACTTACTAATATAGCATCCACTGTTACAGCACCGTATGTTGTGTTAAAACTTGAGACTACTAAATTAGAATATGCACTTGCAGATTATCCAAATTTAATTTCTGTTAACGGAGATTTTATACAAATAGAATTGCCAGTTATAAATTTAGTACAGCAAACAATTCCGTATGCAGGAGCTTGGATAGTAACATTATACAATGTACGTGAAGAAGAAAGACAAAGTCTTTCTAAAGCACTTAAACCAAAGGCAGATTTATAATGCAATTTTTCTACGATGGTCAAATAAGACGATATATTACACAAACAATACGTGTATTCAGTAACTTCGTAGTCAAGTATGGCGATGGTACTCTTGTGCGTATTCCTGTTATGTACGGTGATGCTGATAGACAAGTTGCCAGTATCATACGACAAAACAGTGAAAATAAAGTGAACAGCATTCCTAGAATTTCTGTGTACGTTACCGAATTAAGTTTAGATCGTAATAGGCTTAGTGATTCTAGTTTTGTGGGCAAATTGCATTTTAGAGAACGTGATACCCAAATAGATCCAACTACTGGTAAAGAAACATACAATCAAAGTCAAGGACGTAATTATACTGTTGAACGAGTAATGCCAACTCCGTTTAAACTAACAATGAAAGTGGATATATGGGCCGCTAATACTGACCAGAAACTGCAAATTATGGAACAACTATTAGTACTATTCAATCCAAGTTTAGAATTACAAACAACTGACAACTATATTGACTGGACAAGTTTAACAACTTTAGAACTAACAGATGTAAAATGGGGAAGTAAACCTATCCCAGTAGGAAACGATACTCCAATTGATATAGCTACATTAACAGTAGTAACTCCAATTTGGATTAGTCCGCCCGCTAAAGTTAAACACCTTGGTGTTATTACTAAAATTATCACAAGTTTTTATCAAGATTCAAATTCAAGCCCAAGTGGTTATATAGATGGCCTGGGGCAAGATCTTGCAGGCCCTACAACCTCATTTTCAACTCCGCTAACTGTAATAGCAAGAACTACTAGTGGAAATTTTGGAATACAAGTCTACAACGGTGAAGTTCGATTAATGGCAGAGAAGGAAAACGCAGTACCTAAAGATAATCTTTTAGAATTGCCTATTAAACAAGGGCCCGCAATCAACTGGGAAGAAGTATTTTCTCAATTTCCACAACAATATGTTGCTGGCTCCAGTAGATTATTTTTAACACAGGCCAACGGGTCTGATGTAGTTGGTACAATATTAGTTAACCCATTGGATAATACACTGCTCAATGCATCATGGGACCCTGATACACTTACTACCAACACAGGGATAGATAGTCAAGGTTATCTAGATACTGATGTTGGATATAGTTTAAGTAGTTGTTACAGAGCCAACAGTCCTGGAACATTTGATGCTATTATGGATCCGCTAATTACTGGGCCTAGCGACACAAAATTTCTTTCTAGATACGGTGCATTGGCGGCAGGACGTCGCTATCTAATTATAGAAGACATTGGCAGTGAGATTAACACAGACGGTGCAGATGCTTGGAAAAGCACAACCAATGTTGATTTTGTGGCACATGCAAACGACATTATTGAATGGAGTGGCTCAGCATGGCGGGTAATTTTTAATAGTGTTCAAGAAACCGACACTATGGTATGGCAAACTAATATATACACTGGAGTTCAATACTTGTGGAACGGAGTTTCCTGGGTCAAGAGCTTTGAAGGTGAATATAAGGCCGGGCAATGGAAGATAGAACTGTAACAGAAAAAATTATATGTAGTGGTGCATTATTTTGTACTAAATCAACTCACAGATTTTTATTGCTACAAAAAGCACACGGTAAACATACTGGTACTTGGGGATTAGTGGGAGGTACAAACTTAGTTGGCGAAAATCCATGGCAAGGTCTTCAGCGTGAGATTGAAGAAGAAATTGGTACTACACCTTATATCAATAAAACATTACCACTGGAGAAGTTTACCAGCAATGACAGTGTATTTAATTTTCACACATACTTTTGTGTAGTTGAAGATGAATTTATTCCTACATTAAGCGACGAACACAGTGCTTGGGGATGGTTTGACCTTCAAAGATTTCCAAAACCTGTACACAGAGGACTCGATTTAAGTCTGCGTAACCGGGTCATTCAAACTAAAATACAAACAGTAATAGATTTAATAGATAACTTATAAAACAAAAAAGCCGCTTAATGCGGCTTTTTGTTCTGTACTGTTTGAATTAAGCCTGTGCTTCACCCCAACGTAGAACCAAGTTAGCGTTAATTGGACTACCTTGTGTTAGATACACATTAACAAACAACACATCTGGACCATTGGGGAATGTACCACGTCCACCAATTGGTGTATTAGTTAATTCTTTCAATGGCGTTAGATCCAACGAGTCTTTGTTAGCAGGTGAACTAATGAATGAGAAAATTTGTTCTCCTGGTAATGCATACGTATTACGTGAAATGGTCACGTTGTTAGTATTGGTTAATGCAGTAATTAACGGGTTGGTAATTACAATACTTGTGTTAGTAGTAAAGCTAAGAACTTTTGTACCGCCAGCAAATGCATTAGTAACTGATGTTGAATAAACATCATCGCCAACTGCAATACCTGATGTACTTGCAACAGGAATAGTTGTTGCACCAACTGATGCACCACTTGTTGTTGTAGCTAACGAATTAACACCGTCAAACGTTGCACTTGTACCCAAAGCAACTTGTGCAAAACTTGGCTGTCCAGTTGGAATGGCAGCAGATGACAAGCCGTTCCAAGTAATGTTGTTCACGTTGGTTGGATAGTTTTGTGGATTCAACACAGCTTCAATAACAATAGCTGTATTAAGATTACTACTGTTACCCGCTGTAATTTCAATACCTTGTAGTAATAACTGAGCACGATTAATAAGTTCACGCACACCTAAATCACCAATAATAGCATTACTAACACTTGGTGCTAAACGAATAGCAAATGCGGTTGTCTTTTTAGTATTGATGATAACGTTAAGTGCAGAATAGTTAAAAATGTATCCGCGATCTTGATCAAATCCGCCATCTGACATAAATGCACTACCCCAGTGACTAATTTGCGGAGTAGCAGTTTGACCAACAAGGATAATACCAGAGCCGCCTGCATGGCTTGCGGCCGCTCCAGCTGTAAATGTACGTGTCAAACCAGCCGCAAAAACGGATAGCGAAGCGGCACGTACACAACCTGTCAGATTTCCTGCACCAGTTGATGCACTTTTTCCAGTATAGGTAATAAGCTCGTTATCAATATACAGTGTTCCTGGTGCAGAGGCAGGAGGTAATGGGAAATAACTTAAATCTGTCACAGGAATTGTAGTGACCAAACTATCAATACCTGCACTTCCTAGTGCTAGCTGACCTCTTGATGCAACATTTTCGACTTCATAACGAACAGGTTGGTTACCTGAACGCATGTATGCTTCTTTATTCACGTTATTGTTACGAATACGATGTACGAAAATATACTTTCCTTCGGGACCACGTAGCATGAAGTCAATAAATCCTGCACCATACCATGTCCATTGCATACCGATCATCTGCATTTTAGTTTGATCAATTAGATAACCGCTTGGATTCATCGGGCCTTGACTTCCGTCCAGTCTATCAATATTCCATTTGCTTTGAGGAACAATATAGTCAACAGTCTTAACCATTTTTACGTTGGTTACGTTAGTAGAACCTCGATAGTCAGGAGTAACAGTGATTGTTGTATCATTAGAAATACTGGATACAATGTGAGTCATTCCTCGAATAACTACACGATCTCCTACTACTAATTGGCTGGTAAATCTAGTTTGAGTACCTGATACAGAACTGCTATCTATATTAACACTAATTGTTCCTGCTAGTTGAAAAGTACTTGATCTACGTCCGATAGCAAATGTCTGGCCGTCAAATTGCCAAAACATTCCGTTTTGATCATCAAATGTTCCAGCACGTGCTGTTGCACCGTACCAATTTTTAACACTCAATAGACACGGGCTACCGATAGCGGCAGTAGTGGCTCCTAGTGTAGTATTGGCAGCAACAGTTAGTGAGCGTTCGTCAACAACACTAGTTACAACATAAGTACCGTTGTATCCGCTAGTCACAACTCCATCTAGTATAATAGTTGCACCAACTTGGCAACTGTGATCAATATCGTCAGTTGTTATTGTTATAACACTTCCTTGAGTAAGGCCGCTTGCAGAAACTGCTCTAACATCGTAGTTAGGTGCAAACAATGCACCAGTATTATAATTTACAGCTTTACCAGATTGGTAACGAATGTATTTTTTACTTTGACGAATAGCCACTGCACCGTGACTTGGACTACCTGTACCTAACAATACACCGCCGTCAAATGGTCTGTGAGTATAGAAACAATCAGGTCGAGTGTACACTACACCAGTAATTGTACCGGTAATTGTACCAGTAGCACGGGCTGTAAATGTAAGACTAGTAAGTCCTGGGACTGTTTCAACAAAAAACGGGCCTTGTGCTAGTACATGGTTGTTGGTTCCGTTATCTGAACCAACTACTGTTGTAATTGTATCACCGGGTAGCAATCCGTGTGCGGAACCAAATGTAACTGTAACTGTATTTGGGCTAGTGAGTGTGCTATAAGTGAAAGTTGGAGATCCAATACTTGCACCAGTATAATAAGCACCTTTACGTAACTGTGTATATGTTGAACTCAATACATCGCCATTGTTTGTACCAACTTTGGCTTTGGCATAGTAAGTAAATGTAGTTGGGCTACCGTTAATATTTGGATTCGCTGGTACTGAACCAATAACAAATGTACCTTCTGCACGAGCAAAACCAGTGACTGTATTTAAATAACCTTTAATTGTAACTGGTGTGTTAACTGTAAAACCATGGGCTGCTTGTGTAGTGACTGTAATCAAACTTGCACCAACACCACCTGTACCCGTTGAAGCATCTGTTGTAACGCTTGATACTAAAGTATCAGTACCCGGAACTTCATAAACGCTAGGATATCCACGCATCATGTCAATAACTTGCCACTTTGTTGGCTGTAATCCGTACTCAAAGTCAGCGTCAATCATGGACTGCGGGCTTGCAACACGCATACGCTCAAATGCATCTGTACCCATGTCCCACGGACGAATAGTTTGTTCTGCTTTTTCGTAGAATATTTGTAAACTATCTGAAGACGAATGTCCAACTGTACTAATTTGTAAAGTAATTGTTGTGTAACCTTCGTTGTTATCTAATACCGTTACAAATCCAGTTGCTACTGCATCGTTAGTACGGGTGAATAAAAGAGTTGTTCCTTGATTGGTTGAATCTGCAAAATTATATAAGATAACATTACGTGTTGTATTTGTTATAATCAACAATTGTTCTTGTGAAATGTATCCCGGAATCTTAATAGTGCCTGAGCCAGCGGCACCGGGGGAAAACATGTAGCTTCTAATCTGACTTTTGGCCATTTATGACATCTCCAAATATTATAAGTTATTTAGCTTAATTATGGGTTGAGTATTTGCATATGGTTATCTTGCACTGACACCAGCAAAATATCCCATGATAAGTGCGGCTTCCACGTATCGTTTTGTAGCCGCTTGTGTAACATCGTTGCCAAACAATTCATCATTAGCAGTTAATCTAGCCAGTGTAAATCTTCCGGTGGCTGCTGTTGTTTGTCCTATTGTAATATTATCAAGAGTACCTGTTGTGCCTGAACTGATAGTGATAGCAGAACTTGCAGACATTGATATGCTTGTTGTGGCACTGATGGCAACTGACCCAGTGGGGCTAATGGTAACATTTCCACTGGTGTTGATCAGAATATTGCCACTGCCACCAAAGGTTACATTTCCACTAGTTTGTAATGCGGTGAACTTTGCTGTGCCTGGTGTTAAATTTCCTATATTTACATTGTTGATTTCACCAGTGACATTGCTTTGTGGACCACCTGTGACAACTGCTCCTTGAATATTAATATTACCAGTGATATTGATATCGCCGGCAATTGTCAGCCCAGTAAGTGTTCCTGGAATACTAGTAACGCTCGAAGCCAATGCTGTGCTTGTTAACAGTGGTGCTCCGTTGTAGCTAAGATATGAATTTTTTGTTAGTTCAAGGCGGTTTCCAGTTACAGTGATAGTTTGCGTTAACAAGTTGCCGGCACCATCTACTGCAAAGTAAGGACTAACGAACCCTGTGGACGATCTAAATAACTGATTTACTGTTCCCATTATTAATCCTTAGCTTAATGCTATTCCGTAGGCAGCAACCAGTGCGGCAACACTGCCTTTTGTAACTGCACTGGTTGGTGAATTTCCAGGTGCACCAGTAACTGTTACTGATGTGAATCTACCTGTGCCAGCAACACTTGCTCCAATATTCATATTATCAATAGTTCCAGTAGAATTAGGGTTTATTACCACAGTGCCAGTGCCTGTAGGACTGATTGTAACAGTGGCACTGGCTGGACTCAATGTTGTAGTACTAGTAGTAGTTAATGTATTAAATGTTGCCGCACGTGGAGTAGTTGCACCAATTACAATATTATCCAGTGCTCCGGTAGTACTTGGATTAAGTGTTAAGGAATTGCTAACGGACAAATCTGGGATAGGAGAATTGCTGGCTAGGCTAAGTGCAAGAGTGTTTGTTACAGTACTTGTAGTTATTGTAACCCCGTTTGATCCAGTTATATTTAACGTGTTTGATGTTGCGTTCAACGACAAAGTTGTTTGTGTTGGTACAGTGATATAGGTATAGCCGTTAGCCATTAAATTACTCCAGAAATTATTTGCGGTATAATGCTACCACGTGTTACAACTTGATTACTACTGAAAATAGTACCAGTTATATCAAGTGCAGAAAACTTGGCAGTTCTAGCAGTAGTACCTCCAATGTTTGTGTTATTAATTGTTCCTGCTACTGTTGGATTTACAGTTATTGTACCAGTACTAGTAGGCGATATAACAACATTTGTATTGTATGGTATTAGATTCACTGCACCAGTATTTGATACAGTGGTGAATTTACCATTACGAGCAGTATTCGCACCAATGATAACATTATTGATTGTGGATAACACCGGCAGTGTAGCAGAAATACTATTAGTTACAGTTAGTCCTTTTAGGCTATTAAGATTAAAGTTTATGGTGTTAGAAACTGCATCAGTAGTGATACCAATGTTAGATCCCACTGAGTTAATATTCAAATTTTCCAATATAAAACTGGCAGTTAGCGTAGGTTGAGAAGGTGATGTAATTCTAGTAAAATTACTAATGGCGATTAAACCATTATCGTCAAAAAGTAAAAACCCGTCAGCTAAATTACTACCTGTATAATTTTGACCAATTCCTTTTTGACCGCCAGTGTTACTAGATTGTCCAGCTATAGTTGGAATAGCAGTTGGTATAATTCTTTCAGAGTACGTTGCCTTTAATGTTAGTTTAACATTTACTAAAGGTGTTACGTCATCTGCTTGATAGTAGGGAATGGCAGTAACTGTAATTTTAGATGCATCAGCGGTTGCTGTAAATTTTACTAAATCTTTACCAAGATTACTGCGGCCTTGCTCTATTAAACTTACTTGTCCAACTTTTGCTGCCACAGATAATGTTAATCTTTCTACATCATCTTTGCCGTATTCTGCAACAATTTCATATGTAGCTGTTGAAAATTCTCCAATAAACCAAGTATCAATTACTGTGGCCGTGGGTATTTGGAACTCAGTTCCTTTGAAGGACAAGTTAACGCCGCTTTTAAGTTTAAGTGTGTTTCTTAAACCTTTTAAAAAATAATCAGAAAAGTTCATATAATCTCGCCGGTACAGTGTATTTATTCATACTCAGGATTATTGACAAGCTGTACTAGAAATGCTAAATTACTATATTACAGGAGTTATCATGGGTCGTTACACAGAGTATTTTAATGATATTTGGAAAATGCAGGCAAATCGCAAGGTTATTGGATTGACATTATTTGGTGTTTTGATTGATAATTCCACACCATTTACACCTGGTAATCAAATTGAACTAACGGAAGGGGCCGATAAAGCAATTCAGATGCTGACGCAAAAGGGATATGATTTTGTTGTAATTGCAGGACAACCTCCTGCAAGGACTAAGAATTTAGAACAGCACGATTTTGAAAACATACTATCAGGCATGAAAGACGTGTTTGAGCAGTTGGGGTCAAGGATTAAAAATGCGTATTATACTCCCAGTATTGACAAAAATGACCCGTATGTAAAGCCAAATACCGGAATGTTTGATCGTGCTCAAGCAGAAGGAGCAGTCAAATGGGATGGAACATATTATATAGGGGCTGAGGCAAATGATGCAAAAGCTTCAGTTAAAGTTAAAGCAATTCCAGTATTAATTAAATTGCCCGGAAAAGAATCTAAAACAAAAGCATTTGAATTGACACATCAAGTCAAAGTAACAGAGTTTGATAGTTTATTAGAATTTGCTAACAGCATATAATAAAAAAGGAGCTTAATGCTCCTTTTTTTATACTTCTTTAAAACTATTCTTTGTTAGTAGTTTTCCAATATCTGGCATCCACAAATAACACAATTCAGACTTTTCAAGTGTTGCCAATGCTTCTTTAACAGTTTCAACCAGCGGGTCGCCAGCAAGATTAAAACTGGTATTAAATAAAATAGGTACACCTTTTAGTTTGTTAAACTCGCTGATTAGTTTGTAATAATGCGGATTTTGTTCCGATGTTACAGTTTGAATTCTACAAGTTCCATCCACGTGTGTAATTGCTGGAATTAATGCTTGTTTATCTTCCAACACATTTACAGCATACATCATAAACGGGCTATCTGTGCGTGAGCGAAAATCAAACCACTCGCTGGCATGTTCTGCCATTACTGATCCTGCAAACGGCCTAAACCATTCACGATGTTTAACTTCATTAACAATATCTTTACCGTTAATAACTGTTGGGTCAAATAAAATTGAACGATTTCCCAACGCACGTGGGCCTGCTTCACTACGCCCTTGATACAAGCAAACAATGTTGCCATCTGCAATGAGTTTTGCTACAACGGAAGCATCTGTATCTTCAACGGTAAATCCACTAAAATCTGTAGTTGCATATTCCTTACTGTGATCAAGCCCAAGATATAAACTTGTCAACGGTGTTTTGACAGAATCTTTAGTAATTGTTCGGTATACATGTTGGCATACCCCCATTACATTACCACCATCATGGCTTACTGGTTCGTGATAAAATTCAACATCTGGAAATTCTTTTAAGAATTCATAATTAGCCACACAATTTAAAACAAAACCGCCGGCCATAACAATCTTTTTCTTACCAGTCAATTCAATTGTTTTCTTAATTAATGCAATCACACGTTCTTCTGCTGATTTCTGTACAGCATATGCTAGATCTTTTCTAAAATCGTCAATGAGATCGGGATCAGTATGCCATGCAACATCACCTTCATGCTCTTTTAATTCTGGATTTAAATCACATCTAATAACATTTCCAGCAGGAAACTTTGGCTTGATTAAACTTCTGTTGTTAAATCTACCATCGTGAATTTTAATATTAGCATTGGGTTTACCGTAAGGTGCAATACCCATGGTCTTGCCAGCTTCAATGGCATGGAATCCCAAGTATTGCGTTACAGCTTCGTAACTTTTGGTAATGCCGTGACCATCTGATACTTCGATATGGCAATCGTCATCAAGTAATTCAAAACTATCAACAAGATTTGTACCGTAATTAACTAGATGTCGTTTAATTTCTGCAGGATATCCCATACTCCAAATAGATTCTACTTCCCATGTCTCTAGCCAAATGTCTTTTAAGTCTGGAATATTAATTCCACTACCTGCACCGTCAATCACAATGGCGGCCGCATCATCAAATCCGCTGTTATAAAATGCAGTAACAGCATGTGTCATATGGTGATCGTCGCCCAACTTAATAGTTTCTACATGATGTCCTGGCTGTTTCTTACGCACTAAACAGGTATATGCATCTTCGCCAGTCCACGGCACTTGGCCAAATGCGTTTCGTGTTCCGCATAAAATAACAAAATCAATGTGATCTGTATATTCAAATGCTTTTTCAATACCTAAAAACGGATTGCCGTCGTACTTCATTCGGCTCAACCGATCTTCTTCAATATAAAAAATTAATTCGCTGTCTTTATACAGTGCAGCCGCACCGTTATGTCCTACATTAATTCCTAATAACCACATGTGTTAATTCCTTATTTTGTTGTTTTTGAAATATGTGCTTTAATACCTGCAATTATACTTTTAAGTTCATCTTTACTAAAATCCATAATTGTGTCGTTAAGTCTATCTGCTTCTTCGGCAGCAAATCCTGCAATTCTAATTGGACTATAATGTCGTACTGCATCCTTCTTTTCCACAATATTAAAGTGTTCAGGGTATGTGATGTTTACAGGAAATGTACTTCCACACACAATTGTACCAGGTTTGTTAAATGCATAAGCAAGATGCTGTCCCACACTATCACATCCAATAAAATAATCTGCTGCCTCAATAATTGCGGCCCAAATTCGTAATGGCATATTATTATCGGGCTGGAAGATTGGAAGATTAACTACATTTAATTTGTGTTCTCCCATGTACATGATATTGTAATCTTTAGATAATTCTGCTACTAGTTCCATAAAAGTCGATTGCTCTAAACTTCTACTACTTTGATCATATACTATACTACCGCCAAGATTGCTACTTCGACCAAATGGTTGAATAACAATAGTTTTTTCTTTTTGATGTTGTTGACGTACTTGTCCGAGAATTTCCATTGCTGACATTTCTTCGGACTTGTTTAATACAACAGTGGGTTTAATATTCACTGTAGTTCTTTCACCTAAAATTTCCCACCAAAAACTTTGTTGTAAGCTACTACGCTGATTATAATATTCATGATCCCTGTACGGTTCAGGACTAACACACAAGTTATCTTTAATTAGATTTTCAAAAATACCCTTGTGATTGACGTCAAACGCAAAATCTTGCAGAATAGGATGGCCCAAATAAAACTCCATGCCTCCTTCGCAAACGATTCCACCCAATTCACCTCGTTTGTGACTTTCTTCTAATGCCGGAATGCTAGCAAGTACCCTGCCTGCACCACCGTTGATAAAAAATATTTTTTTCATTATTGCCCTTTAATATACTCAGTTAAAGATATTTATAATCTATTTTTTTAGTATAGCTTACTATTGGCTTTGTAGTCAAGAGCCATGATTGAATTAGTACGTATTTAGATAAGATAAGTAGAGTATGAACAAAATAATTAACGGATTTTCTGTACCAATCTTAGAATCTCAACAAGCTGATACACACGAGCTTAATGCACAGCTATCTCAAAATATCGAAAAGCTATTTGCAAACATGGATGATAAAAGACTATTAAGCTACGAGTGGAATAATCATATATTGACAGACAATTTTGGATCAACTGGGTATAGTTCATTTAATAACGCTAACAATCTATTATTGTTACCCGAATTCAATGGCGTGTTTAGTTTGATTAAGCCAACTATTTCTGAATTTTTTAGTCGGTTAGACTTTACAGGCAAGTGGGATTTTATAAATTCTTGGACAAATGTATATCCGCAGGGTGCATATGTGCCGCCGCATAATCATGGAACTGCACACTGGAGCGGTGCTTATTATGTCAGTGCGGAAGTTGATTGCGGTGATTTAATTTTAACAGATCCTAAAGAATATGCATTGAGCAACGAGCCAGACGGTGTCAGATATCGTGGAAATACACGTATAACTATTCCAGTAACTCCTGGCAAACTAATTGTATTTCCTGGATATTTAAAACACGAGTCGGCACGTAATCAATCCGGGTCTGATAGAATTGTTATAAGTTTTAATATTAATACCCATGTCTAACATTTATTATAATGTTGAGTTTCCGGAAATATTAGAGACTACATATACAATAGATTCCAAAACTAGACAACGGATGATTAGTACTGTGCTTTCTCAAAAAGATGATATTTCTAAATATCACGGAGGATATACTTTTCACGTGACTGATAATAACGGTGACTTTAAAAATCTATATGCATATCTGTTGTCTACAGTCAATACTGTATTTGGACCGTTATCGCTTGCAGACAGAAATAAATCATGGTGTTGGGCAAATGTCTATAATAGAGATAACTTTAAGACTAATCTTCATAATCATATAAAAACATCGTCAATTAACGCCATTTATTATTTGAAACTTCCCCACGATATTTCAGGAGAAGAAGGAGGGCTAGTTATTGCAAAAAATAAAATGCAGGAGCCTATCTTGTTCATGCCTGATGAAGATGATCTTTTGATTATGCCTAATTATGTGTATCACGAGCCTCAGATTCACTCTTCATTAGATTACAGGATTGCTATCAATATGGAGATATGTATCTCCGGCAATGTTGCCACTTACTATACTCGTGATAAGATTTACAAATCAACTGGCATCAAATTATAACTGGTCACTACTGTATTTTTTAACATACCATTCAGCATATCTTGTTGCTGTAAGTATGTCATAATGAAACCCATCCCTTGCAAAATCAATTTGCTTTAGTTCAGGGAAAAAATTAATATTATTATTTTCTAACTCTTTATATATTGGCAAAGCCAGATTGGCATCATTATTATAAAATTTAGGTATGAAAGAATGTATTATTTTTACATTATTTTTATTTTGTATCGAATGGATGTTATCTAACAAATGCTGTGCATCAATCTGATTTAATACAGTTACATCTTCTTTTGTTTTTATTAATTTTACGTCAAAATGCAGTGCCCTGTCTTCATCTGGCAGCGTATTGTCAGAATTTTCTCTCCGATGCAAATAACTCCATTGCACCAGTATAGCGGCTGGATTAAAGTTATCTAGAATAAATTGAATTCTTCTTGTGATCCAACTGTTGCTTGCACCGTTCATTGCCACATTAATTACACGTTTATCTAATTGTTTTTCTACAATTTTAGACCACGTTTCTTCAACAGGTTGCCCTAGTCCTACAGTGAAACTATCGCCCACTGCCCAAATATTACCCAATATATTTTCAGGCCATTCGTCATCTCGATACCCCATTTGATTGAATTTATAAATTACAATTTTTGAGTAATTTTTAAAATGTATTGGGTCTTTGCACAAGTTTAGACTGTCTATGCCAACTTCTGTGAGAAATTCGTCCACAGTCTTTTGTAGTTTAATTTGATCTAAATTCATTTGTGTCATACCAGTTTTTTAATTCTGCCAACGCAGTTTCTCCAAGATTTTCTATTGACAACTGAGAGCCTGCTTTATTTTTACTGCTCCATGTGTTATATGTATCTAAACACTCTTTAAAATTTTTAATCAGCATTGCTTTTTCTGCTAAAGTTTGCAATTTTATTGGCATACCGTTTATCAAAGTTCCGTTACCAACCATGTGGTCTATAGTTTTGTACACTTCATAATATGCTGGAAGGTTTGTTGTCAGCATCTGCTGTTGGGCAACTCCGATACTATTGCGAGAAATGATCTCGGTCAAACTCATGGCATTATTTGGAAGATTTGTGTTTAATGGAGCGTTGAGTAATTTCTGGGATGCGGTATAATCAATACTACTGATTCCGCTCATATCGCTTAGGGTATAATGACATTTATTCCATGTGTTCCAAGAGATACCATATGTTTCTTGCCAAGTTTTAATTTGCTGTCCTTCTGGAAATATATCCAACTGGTTAACATATTTTTCTAAATCTTTTGTATGTGTGTCGTAATTAAATACTGAATTGATCATGAAATGGTCGTCTACCCACTTCAAGTATATTAAATATTTGTCTAGATAATTTTTAAACACTTCTTGATCTATGGTAATTTGTTTTTTATATAGATTTTTAAAAACATCAATTTTATCTTCATGTGTGTAGATATTAAGATGTTTTGTGAACGCAACAACACACCAGCTAAGGGCATGTTCAAATAAATTTTCGCGACGAGCACTGATGATATAAAAATTATCGTTTATATATTTGTATAGACTCAATTGATCTTGTAAACTATCTTTTCGATTTAAAATATGATATTGTGCTAGCCTACTGACTTTGTAGTGGTCTGCAGACGATAACAGTGTTACAACTTCTTCCAATGTTTGATGATAGCCCCATAATTCCTTACTGGGTTTTCCTAAAACAGTTTGATCAAATGTTTTGGAATGATATGAAACAAGTCCATTTGTTATTTCATGCAGATTTATTACTGGTTTTCCGTAATTATAATTCTGCATAGTCATGGTTAAAAACTTTTGTAGTAATGTTGATCCTACTCTATCAGGAGTTAATACTATTATGTTCATAATGAATTCAACTAATTGGCAAGGGAGGCTGACTAAATCTGTAAGTAACTAGATCTTCCACAGCTTCATCAAATTGTTCTTGGTTAATATTTAAATTTAGAAATTCAGCTATAGAGTCTAAAAATACAGCATCGTCACCGTTAATATAATCAGAGTATTGTACATTCATAACTTTATCAGAACTATAAAATTCTTTGGGCATGAATTTAATAATTTCAGCATCAGTCCATTCAAAATAATCTAAATTTTCTTTGTTTAAATGTTTGAGTTTAGTCAGTGATTCGTCTAAATTCTTGCCATGCGTTTTTATCATCCCCTCAAATAGTTCAGGCCTTGCTACCATTGCTTTATATAAAAAGTTAAATCTACATCTAAGTATTTCATCAGTTGTGATGTTAATACAGATAAATTTAGCAGAAGGAAATGCTTTAAGAAATATATCTAAGTTAGCACAGTGTAATGATACTACCATTATGCTATCAGTTACATTACTGATTTTAATACTGTCTTTTAAATACTCAATTCGCTGATTTTCTGAATATGTGTCATATTTCAAATCATTAATTATACTCAGCCCAATATCACTGTGCATAAAGTCTTTATACAAACTATTAATGTGATAGATATACGTATTTGCGTGTCCTGACCCGTTCTTGTCAATTTTCAAAGTTAATAACGGGTTTATCCATTTTTGTATTAAGGATGCTAAAAACCAGCCGCCGCTGCCAATAGCATAGTTAACAAAGACTACTTGAAGTTCATGTAGATTTTTCATATGATATTTATAGGCTACAAATTATCATAAGGCAAATATAGGATAAAAACTAAGATAATGTTTTTATTTTGCTAACATATTGATCAGCATAGTGTGTTGCTGTAAGTATGTCATAATGAAACCCATCTCTTGCAAAGTCAAGTTGTTCTTGTGCAGGGAAAAAATTAATATTGTGTTTTTCTAGGACTGAATAAATTGAAGCTTGAGGATCAGTCAAAGGATTAAAAAATTCTGGAACAAATGAATGTATTATGTTTACGTTGTGTTCATTTGATATCGACATGATATTATGCAAACAATTTTCAATATCTAGATTATCTAACACAGTTATGCGGTCAAGTTGTTTTGTTTTTGGCAGGTGATTTATATATTCTAATTCCATCTCTAATTCTTTACTAAAATGGCCAGCTCGGGCCTCGTCACTCAGCATGGTATTAGAATTTTCTCGCCGGTGTGTGTAACTCCATTGTACCAGTAATAACGATGGTTCAAAATTATCCAATATGAATTGTATTCTTCTAGCAATCCAATCATTGCTGGCTCCATTCATACTCATATTAAATGTTTTTTGTCCTAGTTTTTTCTGAACTAATTGCGGCCAAATTTCTTCAAAAGGCTGGCCAAGCCCTACTGTAAAACTATCTCCGACACACCATATACCATTAGATATGTCACCATGCCATTCTTGATCACGATATCCCAGCTGATTGAAATGATAAACAATTTGTTTTGGATAATTAAAAAAATGAGATTTATCTAGACAAAATTCTTTGCTGTCTATTGCAATTTCTGTGATAAATTCATTGGCTGTGTGTTCTAGTATAATTTCAGTTACGTTCATAATTTATTGAGACAAATATTAATAGTGTGTATCGATTAATAATTCCATTCTATATTTAAATAATCTGACATACTGGTAAAAAAATTTAGTCATCAAAAAAGGGCATTGATGCCCTTTTTTGAATCATGTGCAAATTATTTTCTTGCAAAGAATGGAATAAACTTTTCTGGAATGATAAGTTGTCTTTCAATTTCAACATCCGTTAAATCTTCAACATGTGTACCACCTGGGCCAATTGTTGTGATTATAACAGGAACTTGACGGGGTGTATCACCTTGATCAAACACTAACTCAAGGTCAACATACTCATTTTCAGTTAAATTTTCATATCGTTTGCCGTCGATGTCAACATAGAACTCAGTCCATATTCCGCCTACCTGAATATCAAACAATACAGTGGCTTTATACGTTTCATTATTAACACCAATTGTGTAATCAATACGACCACAAGGCGGGCCGGGAGGAGGCGGTGGGTTTGCCGCTATGTGTTCATCTAGCCACTGGCCGCCACTAATCCACTCTTCATTTTTAAACTTCCAACCCACATGAACATGTTCAGGAACTTCCTGCCACAATTCTAGTGCATCTGGATGCCAAAGACCCGATGGATCTTCATCATGTATCTGCATGATTTCGTTATCTACTATTTTTGCCCAAATTTTACCGTGACTCATTTAATTCTCCTAATTATTTCCAATATATGATTGCCATGCCAGTACCTGCCATACTTGCACGCCAGTCTAATTCGCTTGGGGGGAATGCTAATGCAGGCCCTGAACCATTACATAGATCGTATGTGCCGCCATAGCATACACACAGCAGATAATTTCTTGGTACACCTGCACCGCCGCCTTTACCTGCACGTGATGCTAAATTACAAGTACTAACGCCGCCTGATCCGCCCAGTGTTCCTGCACAGTGAGTAACGAACGGAAACAACTGATCATACATTTTATCTGCACAACATACCCTGTTAGTGATGCCTAAACAACACACTAGTAGCATGTTGATGCCTACGTATGCATCTGCCCCGCCCACGCAACAGCACATGCCCATAGAGTTCATTTCGCAACAATTATATGCTACACCTCCAGTTCCTGCACCTTCGCCTGCATTAACACAATTATATGGATTTACACGATGGCCTTGATTCCACATGCTGCCTTCGTCTGATTGATAACAAACTGCGTGGAATCCTGTACCAGCACTGCCTGAACCGGCCATTTCATGTATGTCATGCCACGGATAAGTTTTAGGTGACGGGCCTTGTTTGTGCCAAAAACTTCTACCCATACAGGCAGTGTCCGAACAGAAATACCACATCATTTCGCTACGGCCTTCATCGTTATTTTTCCCGCCCCAGCCGCCTTCGCCCATTCGCCATGTACCATCTTGACAGAATCCGTCAATAGTCCAATACTCGTAACAAGTTTGGCAAACCCACTTTGTTCCGCCTCCGCCGCCGGTTCCAACTGGATAACAAGTTTTACGGAATGGAAAACCAACGCCGCATTGATTTTTGGTGCAGATACAAGTACAATTTGCACCGCCAAGCACATTGCGACTAATATAACCTATGCCGCCGCCGCCAGCGGCTTTTACTGCATAGCCGTCGCCTTGGCACACTGACATTTGCTGACGTGTGCATTGTCCTGCACCGCCTGTTGACCAAATCCACGAACCAGCACTGCCGCCACCTGGGTGACTTGGAGCACAATATGCAGTATCCGCAGTGTTTGAATCTTGTTGGCGGCCAGAAATGCCTGAATATACCAAACAATATCCGCAACAAGCCGCCATAGCTGTTACATAAACGCATTTTCCGCATTGGTAGCCGTCACTGAAATTATAACCAGCGGCACCGCCTGTGCTGTTCCAATCACCGCCCGAAGCTGCTCCTGGAGTACATGCGGCAGCACCGCCACCTGTGAGTGTTCTAGAAACAGCACTACTATTTGTATACGAGATGGTGGTATCTGCTTCTTGTCTTCCTACCACTATAGTGATAGTACAACCCGAAGCCACAGTGTCCACACGCTCCACGTAGCCGCCACCAGCACCCGCCATACCGCAACATACTGGACTGCAACCTTTGACTTTTCCGCCACCGCCAACTGCAATGGTACGTATACAAGTTGCGCCGGCCGGTACTGTGAATGTATACGATCCAGGTGTATCTATTATAACTCGATTTGCCCAGCAACTTGTTGGATCGTACGAATACTTGTGTTTAGTAACTTGATAACAGGTTGAATTAAGAATTGTAACAGTTGTTCCAGTAGCAGTTGATGCTGTACCTGTACTTATATAACGTCCCATTTTTATGCTTCCCTATAATATATAATTGCCATACCTGTGCCGGCATTGCTGAGCATTTGATCTAACAAGCAAGGAGGGAATGCCAATGGTGTTGAAGCCACTTGGTTACAACAATCGAATGCTCCGCCCCAGCAAATACATAAAAATTGGCATTTTGCTTGGCCACCGCCGCCGCCTTTGCCAGCTTTGCTAGTATAGGTACACCAACCAACACCTCCTGATCCTCCCAATGTTCCAGCACAAGTAACAAACATAGGAAATAACGAGTCTGGCATTAGCCATGCTTGATCGCACTGCCCCGTTAATCCTAAGCTACATAGTTTTAACCAATTTACATTGTCTGTGGGGTTGCCACCGCTCAACATATTACCAAATTGGTTTGGATTGCAACAGAATGTCATAATGCCGCCTGTGCCAGCACCTTCGCCTGAATTTTTTGGACGTGGGCCAATCATACCAGAGCCGTAACAACCGGTCATCGATCTCCACATGCCAGTACCAGGACTGCCAGTACCGCATATGTCTGCAATATCCCACCAGTCCACACGACACGGTGCTTGTTCAGTACATGTCCATTGTTGTTCATTCCAACATTGAACTCCAAACGGGTACGCACACAAGCCTGAATAACCCCACTCTACCTTCCAAGCTTCGCCCGCGTTGGTATCAGGGCCTCCAGGGCCGCCGTCGCCAGCTTTCCAGATTCCATATATACATTGATAAGCAGTGCTTTTGCATTGCTGACTATCTGACTTGATACTACCATATCCGCCCTGTACTGATGTTGGGTAATCAATACACCAACGTCCAACTTGTGGGCTTGCTGGAGCAAAACAAATACAACTACAGCAAGGATATGACCAAACATTGGTTACGCAAGATGAACCCAGGCCTCCGCCTCCGCCGGCTACACCACTAAAACAGTTTCCGCATAGTATGCTGGAGCAACCACCGCACAAGTTTCTTGGAGATCCAGCACTTGCTCCACCTGCCAATATCATGTTACAACAAGCAGTAGAACCAACTTGGCCTTCAGTAAATTGCATCACATAGCAATATCCACAAACTGACCCAGCAACAAAACACTTACAACTACCGCAATAGTGACTGTATGATCCGCCGCAATAGTTACAAGTCCACCCTGAACATCCGCCACGACTGTTCCAGTCGCCTCCTGAAGCTGCTCCTGGAGTCATTCCGGCAGCACCACCTGCTGTATGCACTGCTACGCTGTTGCAAGCCACGGTACTATCTTGTTCTTGTCGACCTACCACTATAGTAAATGCAGTGCTGCCAGCTGTGACTGCATGACACTTGTCGCTATATGCACCGCCTGCACCTGCCGCACTGTTACATACTGTGCCGTCAAAGTTTACACTTCCGCACTTGGGTTTGCCGCCACCGCCAACAATCACTGTTCTTGCACAGATAGCACCAGTAGGCACCGTAAATGTGTACGTGCCTGGTCTATCGTATACTACTTTATATTGCCAACATTGTTTACCGTTATAAGAAACTTTTGCACCCGGAACTACGGGAGCTGTTTTTTCAGCAATACTTGTTGTTATTGTAATTGGTACAAAACGTCCCATTGTATCACTCCTTATGTTGTGCTAGTTTCAATTCCGTATGCCACTGCATTAACTCCGGTAGTACTTGAAGATACTGCTAACAATTGTCCCGCAGATAATACCAAACCAGTTCGTTCTAGCACAGAATTAGCTGGAATAGTTATTCCATATTCAATCCATTCTGCTAAACCTGGACTAGCCGAAGTAGCAATTGCTACTCTTGCTGTTACCGGTGATGCAGTTCTATTAACTACTGAAACGTTAACTACTGCAAAATACCCTGTTGGGCAAGTGTACACAGTTTGCGTGGTACCAATTGTACCTGCTAAATCTGCTGTTCCTAATCTTCCTGTTGCTGCTGGCATGTTAAATCTCCGTTTATCTTAGTAAGAAGTAGTTTAATGCTAAGGGACTACCATCTATTCCCTGTGTGAAGTTAGCTTTACTCTTTATATTTATCTGAGTACCGGCAGTATTAGTTATAGTACTTCCAGTAATTTGAATAGTTCCTGCTACTAGCGTATTTACATTAACTGTACTTGATCCGCCGCCAATTTGGCTAGCAATGTAAGTTCTAATGGCACGTTGAGTTGGCACAATACTATCACTATTGGCTGTAAATGTGCCGTCTGTTGAGAACGCATTGATACTGGTATTTGAGCTTCCTAAGCTAACTGCACCCAATTGTAGTGTTTGTAAACCGCTCAAGTTAAACGCATTGGCATTCAATGTGGCAATACCAGTACTTTGTTGTACAGTAAACAATCCACCCACGTTGAAGTTACCATCTTGGTCAGTACTTGTGTAGAATACTCGTCCTCCGCCATTCTCCACCGTCATATTTGCCGGAATGGCCGGATTAGTAATATTTGGATAGTTAGTGGCCGCAATATTTCCAGTACCGATACTCAAGAAATCATGTCCAGTCAAACGAACTTGACTGTACTGTATACGCATTTCAATTGCCACGCCGTGTACTGGTGCAAGCGGTATTGACATGTTAGGACTAATTTGCAATACACAACTATAGTTACCTGCAGAACCTGTTAAACTACTCACAACAACAAGTTTATAGTAAGTGGTATTTCCTGCAAACAATACGTTTGATCCTGCGGTTGGAACAGCTGACATATTATTAACAACCATGTACTGACTGTTTTGATAAGTGTCAGAATAACCAGTGCCTGTCACAAGAGTTGTAGCAGTTGTATATCCAGTGCCGCGATTACTAAATGTTGGATTACCCAATGCACCAATTCCGGTTCTCACAGTGTAAGTTGCGGCTGATGTGGCATTTGGATCTCCAAGCGTGATTGTTGGAGGAGTTGTATAACCTGAACCTGGTTCATAGATTCTAAAACTTGCCAACTGTCCTGATGCCACAACTGCACGGGCTTGTGCTTGTGTAAAGTTTGGAATACTCAATGCACTGGTTCCGCCCGTTGCAATCACTGCCCATATAGGAGCACCAGATGTAATAGTAATACTACCTGTTCCAGTAGCATGATTAGTTCCCACAGTCCAAGTACTACTTGAACTGAATTGCGATCCTGTCAAGTTACCTGTGATAGTCGTACCTGCAATAATTCCAATACCGTTTAGTACTGCACCGGATACAATACCGCTACCTGTAGGAGTACTTGTGACAGTTAAAGTTGTTCCTGAAATACTTCCAGTAAAACTAGTATTAGTATTACCAAATGTTAATGCATTCCATGCACTGTTAGTAATAGCTCTGCTGGTCCAGTTGATACCGTCTGGACTACTTGCGGCTGCACCTAATCCAGTTGCACTGGTCCATGCACCGCCACTGTTGCCAGTTACAGCAAAGATTGGGCTCAAAGTTGAACTTGTGCTGACTGTGATCTGATTAGTAGCACTATTAATAGTAGCAACATAGTACGTTGACGCACTGGTCAACCCGCCTAGGTATGAACCAGCTGTTGCAGATAGTGATCCAGTTGCACCATTAGTTACTGCTTGGTTAGCACCACCAAAACTAGTGCTTACACCAATTGCAGTTGCACTTGGAACTTCTGTAATATAGTAAGTACCGTCAACAACTAGTGTTATTCCAGTTGGGGTACCTGCTGTAGTTACCACACCCGCACCGTCTTTGGTAGTTGATAGTGTGAATGCAGTTGTTCCGTTTGTTCCAATGATATAATACACAGTGCCAGTTGTGTAACCTGTAATAGTCACACCACCCAGTGTACCTGTAATAGTTACTTTTTGTCCAATTACAAGAACTGCCGCTGTACATGCAAACTGTCCAGCAATACCTGTTGTAGTAACGCTTGCCAATGTTTGTGTACTTGGAGCAATACCGCTGAAGCTAGTGCCAGTAAATGCAATTGATTCTCCCACTGCCATACCAGCTGAGCTTGTCACAGTTAACAAATTATTAGTACCAGTAATTTGTGTTGCTGTGGTAGTTTGTGTACCGCTTAATGTGTAGCTTAAACCACTAATTGCAATAGTACCGGTAGAACTGATAGGTGTACTTATTGTATATGTTCCTGCACCGCCGGTGCCTGATCCAAATGCTGTGATATAACCAATCAAGTTATTTCCAACAATTGAACTGTTTTGGTAAGAAACACTATTCAAGTTATAAGTTAAACCAGTTGGCGTACCTGTTGTAGTTACAACACCAACACCGTTTGAAGTTGTTGACAATGTAAATGTTGTTGTACCGTTAGTGGCAATGATATAATACACTGCACCAGTTGCATAGCCTGTAAGAGTTATACCACCCAGTGTTCCTGTAATTCCAACGGTTTGTCCAACTGCTAATGTAGTGGCAGCACATGTGAATTGGCCGCCTGTTCCTACTGCTACTACAGAACTAAGAGTTGGTGAAGTTAATGTATATGCTGTTCCGCTAAAACTTGTACCACCGGCAACTGAAGCTGTTGGTGCTGGACTTACATAATAAGTTCCTGCACCGCCAGTTCCACTAAAGTTTGCAGTAACAAATGTTCCCGGAGCAGCCACGTTTCCGCCTGTTCCAGTTAATCCAGATGTTGTAACAAATCTAACAAATGTTGTTGTACACGCTTGCACGTTGAATGTTCCGTTGTAAACTGCTTGACTATTACCTGTTATGGTAATTGCTTGTCCAACAGCAAACGGTGCAGTACTTTGTGGCGAGGTAAACGTCACAGTGGCTTGTGTAGTATCGCCCACAATGCTAGTAATTGCTAAATTCTGTGCAACAAATCCACCAGTCCAGGAAAGAACCGATCCAGGAACAACTGTTCCAACACCAACACCTGATACGTTTAGTACTACAGGCGTAGCTGTAATAGTTGTACTTGCAACTGTTTGGCTAATGTTCACAGTCCATGTACTTGGATTACTTGTAGCAGTGCCTGTCAAGTTGGCTGCAACATAAGTTCCGCCCACTACACCTGTTCCACTCAATACATAACCTACCACAATACCACTGCCGCTTGGGACAGTGGATACTGACAATGTTCCGCCAAGAGCAGCCGATCCATTCAATGCAGTATTTGGTGCAATACTACCAGTAAATGTCACTGCTGTACCTGTTGCAATGGCAGCAAAGAATGTACTTGAATTCACTGCACTAATTGAAGTTGTTGTTGGAATGTTCGGGCCACCAATATACATGCCAGCCGCTGGAGTTCCAGCTGTAATACCTGCAAGACTCAAATTAGATGTTCCTGCATTACCTGGCATTACTTGAGCATATGTATTACTGAATGTATTTCCAGTAAGTGCCTGACCAATTGCAACAGTTCCAGTTACAGTGCCGCCAATTGTTAGTGATGTAGAACTAGCACTTGATGCAGTTGATGTAAAAGAAGTTGATCCAGTAACATATAGTTGATTAGAATACACTACACCTGCACCAACAAACGTGCTGGTTAATGTGTAAGTTAATCCAGTCGGAGTACCTGCTGTGGTTGTTATAGCAGTTCCGCCAAACGATGTAGACAATGTAAATGTTGTTGTACCGTTAGTAGCTATGATATAGTATGTAGTTGGATCAGTATATCCACTAATTGAACCTGCACCGCCATAAGTTCCGCTAATAACAAGACGTTGTCCAATTTGCAACGTTGCAGATGTACAACTAAATGTGCCGCCTGTACCCGTAATTACCACACCTGTTAATGTTTGTAGTGTAGTGGCCGCATTAGTCATCTGCACACTAGTTGTTGTTGGCAAACCAGTAACATTATAGTTTCCGTTATAAGTGATTGGAGTTACACCTTGTACCGAAATACTTTGTCCAAGTGCAAACGGAATTGCTTTGTAATATGTGTAACTTAATCCAGTTGGAGTACCTGCTGTAGTTACAACACCAACACCAATTTCATATACGTATACGCTGGTTGCGGCAGTGCCTGTTAAGAAAGTAACAGCAAGTCCGTTGGCTGTAGTACTCAGTGTAATAGAAGTGCTAGCAATTACTGATAGTACATAATAAGTTACATTTGGAATAAGTCCAACACTTGCCAAGTTTGCACCAGTAAAATACACACGTTGTCCGGCTATTAAACCAGTAGTAGATGCCATACCTAAAGTAGTAGTACCTGTAGTGGTAAATGTTTGTCCAGCGGCAGCGGTTCCGCCTCCTAACTGGAATGTTGTTGACCCGTTAGTCTGTAAAATAAAGTAAGTGGTTGGAGTACTATAACCAGTAATTGTAACACCACCCAATGTGCCGCTAAGTGTCATTGTTTGACCTGCAATCAACGGTGCAGTTGTTGCTGTGCAAGCAAATTGTCCAGCTGTACCAGTAGTAGTAACTCCACTTAATGCTTCAGTTTGTGCATTAAATGTTAATGTTACTGTTCCAGAGGTATTACTTGCACCAGTAATTGCAATATTTTGTGCAGATGCTACGTTGTTTCCACTACCGTTTCCACCAATAATCATACCAGTTGTAATAGTACCTTGATTAACCATACCTGGAGAAAGAACATTTAAAGCACCAGCAATTCCAGTAACTGAAGTATTACTGAGACTTGCAAATGTGCTAACAGCCGCAGTGGCAGTTGTGCTCTGTGTTACGGCTGTAGGAATCCAAGTTTGACCAGTTGCCATACCTGCTGAACTACTCAACTGAATTTGATTACTGTTGGCATATGCCGCAGTAATAGTAGGAGTTAATGTACTTGCAGTAGCAAGGAATGTGCCTTGACCGTATGCAACATTTTTCCAAGCATAGATTGCTGGTAATAATGTTGTGGGAGTAGTCCAATTAATACCGTCAGTACTGTATGCAGTTTGTTGACCACCTTGTGCCACTGCAACAAATCTTCCGTTACCCCAAGAAATACTTGTCCAGTATGCACTTTGTGGAAGTGTACTTGCTGTCCAAGACACTCCATCCACACTGTATGCGGCTGCGGTTGATAATGATGTTCCGCCAGCAATTGCTACAAATAACCCTGGGCCTGTGCCGTACGCAATACCAGTCCATGGGTTGCTAACAAGAGATCCGCCTGCATTCCAGCTTGTTCCATTTATGCTATATGAACTGGCTGTTCCGTTTGATATAGCAATAAATCTGCTGTTACCATACGCTACAGCTGACCAATTTGCAGCTTGCAGGCTTGTCATAACAGTCCAGCTTGTGCCGTTTGTGCTGTAGTATGCTACGGTAGAACTGGTTCCGCTGGCCACTGTTACAAAGTAAGTGGTTGTACTAATTGCACCGGCCGTCACACTGTTGAACGCAGAGCTAGAAAGTCCTGTCATTGCTGTCCAGTTGATACCATCTACACTGTAAGCAGATACACCTGCTGAGTTTGCAACTGCAACAAAACGTCCGTTTGCAAATGTAGTTGAACTCCATGTGCCTGTTGGTACGGTACGTGCTGTTGTTGCATATGCTGGTGCAGTGAATGTAACTCTTGGTTCAATAACATAAGTTGTTGTGGAATCCAATACTGATTGAATGGCTGTTCCAACGACTATGTGGTCCCAACCAGCCGCATTGATAATCATAGTGCTAGCAGTTGCATCAGATAGGCCGCTTGCAATTACTAGGCCGCCTGGGCTTGCAGTAATAGCAATTTGTGTGCTTGACACAATTGCTTGAACATAATACACAACACCCGCTGATGAAAAACCGCCAATTGTGGTTCCGGTAAATGCAAGAGGCATACCAACATAGAAAGAAGTTGTGCTTGGAACTACAATCTTAGCACCTGAAGCAATCACTTGAGTTGCAGTAATTGCTGTAAAACTTTCTTTTGCAACAACACCAATTTTTGTACCTTGACTATAGTACACAAAGTATCCTTGCTGGCCGACGCCTAATCCAGATGCAATAATAACACGCATTCCTAGATATGCTCCACTTACTGCCACGTCTGATGCCGCAATTGTTATTCCTGTTGTGCTTCCGCTTTGTGCAACATTTGTAATAGTTACATATCCTGCACCAGTGGTCAACATTCTGTTTTCAAATACTGCATTGTCTCTAACTTCGTCTCCAACTGCGGCAGCATTGATTCCGTTGGCACTACTGAATGCAAAAGTAGTTCCAGTGTTTGGATATGCATTACCTGCGTTACTATATTCTAATCTATATATGGAGCTGGCGTTTGTGAACGTGTAGGCAACTTGAGCTTGTGACGCACGGTTATTAACTTTGGCTGTGATTGCTGTTTCTGTAGTATCCACATATTCAGAAACAGATCCATATTTTCCATAGGAGTTATTTCCGTTTGTGGCACGTATTTTGCCACCGTTCTCGCTTAGATAACCAATATGTGCATAGTAAGAGAAAACTGATACTAATTCTGAGCGTGCATTATTTGTTACCCATGCACCAATACCGTCATTAATAACTTGTGTGAAATCGTTAGCAACAATACTTCTGTTTCCGCCATTGTGTAATGATCCGTCAACTTTTAAACCAGTTGCACCAGTGCCAAATGTTGTTACGTTTTGTATATACGGACTACGTTTGTAGATCCATACACTAGGATCATCAGGTCCTGCACCTGGATCCAAACTAACATAAGCACCCGCTGTTGGACGCTGTGTGCCATAACTGTTGGCAGTGCCAAGAGTACCGTTCAACCCTTGTAGTGTACAGTTACGTAAACCCGTTCCATTACGCATGTAGAACATGTTGCTAGTAGTATAACCAGTTGTTGGTTGGATAATAGTTCCGCGTAATTCATCACCAACGATTGCAGTATTTTCTGGAACACTGATTGGAAGGATTTCACTGAATGTACCTGTCTTAACAAAAATTGTGCTTGTTTGACCAGTTGTTGGCAAAGGAATACCAGCTGTACTGGAAGCTGTAAGTGCATTGATAACAATGTCAAGCAAGTTATTAAGAGCAGTTAATGATCCAACTTCAGCAGTTCCGCCCGAAGTTACTTGAGTCACAACTGGGCTAAAGCTAGTTAATGTTTGATAATTGTTTGCTGGTGTTGTTTTATTAATAGCATTTGTAACCAATGTTTTTAAATATGTTAACGCCGGAAGAAAGAATGGCATGTCTGAAGTGACTGCGGCATTGTAAAAAGTCGTCGGTGTTGCAAAATATGATTGTGCCACAGCCACAGTATTGGCGTTGCTAGAACGTATCAAATCTTGGCTGATAGCATCTAATATCAACTTTGAATCGCGAATAGTTTTTGTTATGTCAATAACTGAACCTGGAAGATATGGAGAAACACTGTTGGCTTTATTATAAACAATAAATTGAGCTACTTCGCGTGTTAAAAAATTAGTATTGGCAACTAATCTAGTGTTGGCAATTGGATAAGTTGTGCCTGCTGCCACTGTATCACATGCAAATTTAATTGTTCTAAAAGGTTTGTCTAAAGTAGTGCCTTGACCGTTGGTGGTTACATCAGTTCCTGTAGTGGCAACATAATAAATATTGGCGATATCACCAAATGTGTTCCATACCAAATTGGTCCCGCTTACTGTTAGTACTTGGCCGTCAGTACCAATTGGCAATCTTGCTGGGCCTGCACCACCATAATATACCAAATCACCTTGCGTAGTTAGTACTGAAGTTTCAACACCACCTGCCAGTTGATTCCAGTAAGTGGCCAATGTATCATTGTCAGGACGATTACCAGTTGCACCGGTATGTGCCAATATACAAACATACGAACTGTTGTTGTAACGAACACTGTCTCCAAGAACATAATTGGCAGTTGTCCATGTACCCATCCACTTGTACCCTGGATTTAACTGCTCCCAATATGTTAAGTTTGGTGGCTGATGATTTGTCCCGTCAAGTATTGCTAGGTATGTGTATCCATTTAGTCTCGCAACATCGCCTACTTTGTATGCAGTACCTGTTGAAAAATCGCCTCGGAAATTAAATCCAGTACTTAAAATATTCCAGTCTGATCCAGTATAAGCTGTTGGAATACGATTTGTATTGTTAGTTGCTGACACATAGCTGTATCCGCCGTATGTTACAACGTCTCCTGGAAAATACGCTACAGAAGTGCTGTACGTACTCATGAATTCTAAACCTTCAACAAAGCGGGCCCAGTAAGCACTATCAGCGGCCCAAGTGGCAGCGGATACGTTAACGCCTATACAAATCCAAAGTCCCGCACCTTCTTTAACAACATCGTTAAGTTTGTAACGTGTTCCGCTGGCAGCCCAAGTTCCTTTGTAATCAAAACTTTGATTAACAATGTCCCACTTGGTTTGATCAGCTTCTAATCCGCCGCCTAATGTTGTTGCAGATGAATTGCTGGTGTGACTGGTTTTGCAACGATAAACTGTTGCACCGTACTTGACAATGTCGCCAACTTTGTAATATGTGCTAATTGCCCAGGTACCTAACCAGTTGAATGCACTGGCAAATAATTCCCACTTGGCTTGATCATCTTCAAGATATGTTTGGCTAGCATGACCTGTTTTACAAATATAAACTTGACCGCCCCATGTAACAGTATCACCTACTTTATAATAAGTTCCGCCTGTTACCCACGTTCCTAACCAGGCTTGACCGTCTGCGGCCAGTTGCCAATTTGATGTTAAATCTGTATAAAAATTAGAAGTAGAAGTATGTCCTAATATACAAACATAAGTTTTACTGCCGTATCTTACTACGTCATCCTTGATGTAGGTAGTGCCGCCGGCGACCCATGTATTTTTCCATACAAATCTAATTCTACCTAGTTTAAATTCTGCCATTTTCTACTCCAAAATTAACTTTATAATATTTATCAATTGTTATTAACGCATACTCGCTATAAAATACGAGCTTGCTAACATGTGTCCGTCGACACCGCCTGTGAATAATACTTTGCTTTTAAATCCAATTGCATATGCGGCACCTGTCACTGGATCAAAACCTTGTGTATTTTGTATGTTCTGATTTACTACACCACCAGTTGTGCTGTTACTAATACTAATAAAACCTGCTGTTATTGCATTGACTGACAAATTAGCTCCGCCACCACCAATTCTAGATGCAATATACGATTTGATTGCACGTTGAGTAACAATTACTCCATCTGAGTTAGCAGGTAATGTTGCATCTGTTGATATTTCTGTAATAGTTGCACTGGTACCACCCAACACAATGGCACCAAGACTTATCTGTGTTAGGCCAGACAAATTAAAGAAGCTAGCATTCAATGTTGCAATTCCGGTGCTTTGTTCAACTTTGAATAATGTTCCAACTCTGAAGTTGCCGTCTTGGTCTGTAGCAGTGTAAAATACGCGGCCGCCTCCAAATTCAGCTGCAAGGTGTCCAGATTTAATTGTGGTTATATCTTGATTAGGGTAATTGGTGGTTGCAAAATTTCCAGTACCTATTTCCAAAAAGTCGTGTCCAGTCAAACGAACTTGACTATAGTTTACTCTAAATACCAAACCATTGCCCTGGTCAGGTGCATATGCCAAATCTAATGTTGGATTCAATTGTATCCGAGCGGCATAAGGGCCAGCTCCTGATATATTATCAATTGATACTAACCGGTAGTTGGTTGCATTTGTTGGATTGCCACTTATAGTAATATTTGCACCAGGGCCAGGAATATTTGTTAAATTATTAACATACAAGTAAGATCCGTATTGATATGCATCTGCATATCCAGTACCTGTTAATATGGTAGCAGATGCTGTTAGATAATTAGTTCCGCGGCTTGAAAAATTAGGAGTTGATAATACACCGTTACCTATTCGAACAACATAAGATACTGGATCGCCTCGATTAGGATCAGTTATTACAATTGTAGGTGCTGATGCATAACCTGATCCTGGATCCATAATTCTAAATTTAGAAATTCTTCCTGAAACAACTACTGCACGGGCTCTTGCTAAAGTACCAGATGTAGGTGTAGAAAATGTAACGCGAGGCTCAATACTGTATTGGGTAGTGGTATCTAAATCAACAGCGGCTGTTCCAGTAACCACATGATCCCATCCAGAAACTTGTGTGCTTTCTGTGTAAATTGTTGCCATCTTAGTTGTTGCATTGTATGCTTGAATATAACCATATTGTCCTGCACCTTTGCCTGCTATAATAACAATTCGTAATCCAACATAATTAACAGATGCATTAGAATCACTTTGTGCCAAATAAATGGTGCCATTTGAAGCATACCCAACTTGTGCATTATTCACTACATTTAAATAACCGCTGCCGCCTGCACTATTTCCAGTACCCGGGTCAACTAATCGTATTTCCATGACGCCGCCGTTTCTAACTACAGCTGAACTTACAGTTGCACCCAAGCCTGTACCAGTAATACTAAATGTAGTGCTACTATTGTAATTTTTTCCAGCATTATCGTACTCAAATCCTAATACATTTTGTCCATCGCAAAATACAAATCCAATTGTTGCTGGAGTAGCAATGTTATTTACAGTGCCTGTAATTGGAATTTCATCTGCCGCAGTACCTTCAGACACTGAACCGTAATCACCGTATGAGTTATTTCCGTCTGTAGCACGAATTTTTCCGCCGTTTTCGCACAAATATCCAATATGATTATAATATGTAAAGACACTAACCAACTCAGAACGAGCTTTGTTAGTTACCCATGCTCCAATACCATCACTTATGACCATTGTAAAGTCGTTGGCCACAATGGATTTGTTTCCGCCGCCATGAAGGTCACCGTCAATCTTAAGTCCAACGCAACCAGTTCCAAGTGCAGTTACATTTTGTACATAGGGACTTTTGCTGGTAATTTGAGCAGCAGGATTGGTAGCTCCAAGTGGATCTAAACTAACATAAGCCCCGCCACTAGGTCGTTTGGTTAGATAACTGTTAAATGGGCCCAGCGTACCAGTTAAGCCTTGTAAGGTCATGTTTCTAATACCAGTTCCGTTTCTAACATAAAACATGTTGCTGCCAGTGTAGCCGCTGGCTGGTTGAATAACTGTTCCGCGTAATTCATCGCCCACTAATGCCACGTCAGCAGGAATAGTGATAGGAAGTTGTTCTGAATAAATTCCAGTTTTAATAAAAATAGTTGAATTTGAGGGCACGTTATCGCATGCATATTTGACTGTTCGATAAGGTTTATCCAATGTTAAACCATATCCAGCGAGATCAGTTCCGTATGTTGCCACATAATATACTTTGGGGAATATTGCTCCAAATGTAGTCCACTGAATATTTGTGCCCGATACTCTCAATACTTGTCCATCAGTTCCCGCAGGCAATCTTGCAGTTGCACTATTATTATACCAAACTGTATCACCAGGTGTAGTCATTACATTGTTAGGATTACCCAACACATAATTTTCCCAATAATTCTGTGCTATCAGCGGGTCAGTTAATCCAGTTGTGCTGCCAGCACCACCGGTTGCAGTTCCTGAAAAAGTTACAGCAGTAATTCCTTTACTAACATTTATAGTATACACAGTGAGTGTAATATCATTAGTCGGAGTTGCTCCTCCTAAACTACTTCCTAAAATTACAATTTGCTGTCCTACATAGTATCCAGTACCAGCAGTTGTTACTGTAACACTTGCATATGCTGTAGTGCCGTCTTTGACCACGGTGAATACAGCACCAGATCCTTGATTTGGTCTTTTAAGTGTACTGTCAGCAACATGAGTTAAAATACAATTGTATGTATGCGAACCAAATGTTACCAAATCTCCAAGACGGTATTCAACAGGTGCTAAAAATGTATCCTGTTGCCAAACGCCACGCCACGCATGTCCTAAATTAAGTTGTTGCCAATATGTACCGTTAGGAGGTTTTACGTTTGTGTTATCTAATATAGCTGTATACAAATATCCATTAAATCTAATTACATCACCAACTAGATAATTTACGGGTTGTAACAAATATGTTGCGGCCCAGTCGCCACGAAAGTTGTAATTTTGTGTTACAGTACTCCAATATGCAGTGGCAATAACTGGATTTTGGCCCACATTATTCTGAATTGCACGATACTTGTAACCTCCATATCCAACAACATCGCCTTCTTGATAGATAGTACTATTGACCCATGTGTTTGATTCGTACTGTAATCCATCTAGATATACTGCCCAGTTACCTAAGTCAATTGCAAATGTATTAGACGTATGTTGTGTATTACATTTCCAAAGTGTACCACCCCACTTGACAATATCCCCTACTTTATATCGATAACTAGCAGTCCAATCAGTTTTGTATTCTGATTGCTGTAACACTACATCCCAATAAGACGAATGTGCTTCTAAACCCGAGCTTGTTGAGGCCGCACTGTTATGTGCAGTATTACATTTATAAACTATAGCACCGTACTTGACAATATCCCCTACTTTATATCGAGTGTTGATTGACCATGTATTTTGCCAAGCATGTGTTTTAGCAACAATTTCCCATTTGGCTTGATCTGCTTCAAGTCCTGTAACGTTATCAAGACCTACAACAGGAACTGTTGATATTTGATTTTGTATTAATGCGTTACTGGTGTGGCTCGTTAAGCAACGATAAACTATACCATTATAGCGTACCATATCGCCAGGATTATAAAGTGTACTGATAGCCCACGTGCTTCTCCAAGTGTACCCATCAAACATCAATCTCCAATTTGGAGTTGTTGCTGTTAAGTCTGGTAGAAAAGTTGAAGACGAAGTATGTGTAACCATACAGACATATGTTTTGCCGCCGTAGTTGGCAACATCGTCTTTAACATAAGAAGTCGTGCCAACCCAAGCACCTTTCCAGGTATATCTAATTCTTGCTATTTTAAAATCGGCCATAGTCTGCTCTTTATATTATTTTTAAGTTGAAATCCCTGTTGGATAACTATACTTTGTATTTATTCGGGCGGTCAAATCACCAGATGCGTTGACATAATAATACATGCTACGATCGTCCCAGCGATATTGTTCATAGATCAAATTGCTAAAAACAATATTATGATACACATCTCTGTTTTCATAAAAATCAGTGCCTATTTCAAAATTTTCGTAGTTATTTGCAACATCGCCGTCGTTGTTAACTTGTAATGAATCAGTTCGGCTTAATTGATTGACTCTGGATAAAAATAGTTCACCGTCATCGTTCCTGCGTAGCCCGTAAAAATATTGCGGACTTGTTCCAATTTGTTCTTCTTTTGTTCTTCCAAAAAAGTAATTGCTTGAAGACATGATTGCTCCTTATGCTATTTCTGCGTAGCTAGCAATTGAATCTATGCTGGCTGCGGTGTCGCTTACTACACTAATACTACAACTATTGCCTAATATTATTTTTTCGCCTTGTTGTACCAGTTTGGCACTGGTGTAGGGCGGAATTATTAATTGTTTTATATAGAATCCTGTAGTAGTTGTTGCATCAGTGATTGTAACATCCACAATTACATCTTCGTCTGCTGTGTTTGCTAAACTCAATCCAATAAGTGTAAAAATATTTGAAGCAGAGGTGCTTAACAACACTACTGGGCTTGTTCCTATATCCTTGTTTACTTTTGTTCTAAAATAGGTGGTCATGATTCTTATCCAAAAATTATTGTCTGTGCAATACCAATGTCGTTGGCCACATCAGCAGTCACGCCTGCAGAGCTTCCTGCAACGCTAAACCAAGACGAGCCAGTCCACATTTCAACTAAATTTAATTCGTTATTATAACGTATCATTCCTTGTTCAGCATAAAATGCAGTTGGTCTTCCAGACACGGTTCCAACAGGAATTACTACGCCGTTAGTTCCTGCAAATTTCACATAGCCGGTACCTGTTTCAACAAATTGTGTTACACCGCCTGCCGAAGTATTGGTTATGGTATTATTAGCTAATTTTAAATTTCCAACAACCACACCGCCTGATCCAGTAGTAACTAAATTAATATTGTCATTAATATTCCGTGTGGTTATACTGCTGCCGCTAACATCCAACCCAGCAGTTTTAAAGTCAGTTACTGTTAAATCAGTTGCTGTTATAGTACCAATTGTGGCAGTGTTTGAATATACAGTTGCCCATTTAAGACCTGGCGATCCAAGATTAAATTGATTGTGTTGACTAGGTATAATATCACTACTAACTTCACCTGTGAATGTTACAGTATCAGTACTTTGATCGCCAATTACAATATTGCCGTCAGCAGTTATAGTTCCAGTAGCATGAAGATTTCCATAAACATTAACATTGGAATTAATGTTTACTTGTCCAGATCCTGATGTTGATATTTCTAAATTAGTGTTAGTGCCAAGCGTGGCAATTGTATTTCCATCAATTGATAACTGTGTACCAATTAACATTCGAGATTGATAAACCACTGCATTAAGTCCAGTTGGTTCAATATATATCGAGCCTTCTGAACTACTAATTAAATTATTAGTAACAGTAAATGTAGCTAGTTTAGATTGTGTAGTTACTTCAAGATTAGTACTACGTGTAGTTCCGTTGACATCTAATGGGTACTGAGGAGATGCGGTTTTGATACCCACCTGGCGGCTGTTAACATCTAAATAAAGTAAGTTCGTCTCAAAGGCCAGGTTTACTCCGTTACGAAGTAAATTATCCTTTAAGAGCGGACCTGAGATTCGACCAACAGCCATTTACGCTCCTTTGTACCCCGAGTTTCACGGTTAACCACCTTGCATTGCGGGTTTACCACAGTTGAATATCGTAAAAGTTTGGTCAACTTTTACAGTAATAGTATTTATTATATTTTGATTTTTAGCCCAGTATAAGGCTCCAAAGATCCATTGTGTCGGTAACTTCTTGGTTAGACAATACTGGACTTGTTCCGATACTAGGAATCCATTTGCGTTGAACAGTTACTGTACTGCCCGATGGCAAATTAGCAGTTAATGTAGTACTGAATGTTATACTGACATTTGTAACAATTCCCAAAACTATTGTACCTTCTGGAAATGCCCCGGGAGAAATTATAAAATCTCCAATACCAAATCCAGAAGTTGCATTTGTGTATATAATATTATCACCTATACTAGCATCAGTTGTTGTAACCACTAGTGTAATTGTACTGGTATTTGATACATTGGCATAAACTTCAACATAGTTTAATGTGTTGTTGTATCTAAACGTTCCAATTTCAGGATTAGTAGGACGTTGTAATGTGGTTCCTGACGGAATTACCACACCGTTGGATCCGCTAAACTTTACATATCCAGTTACGCGTCCAATGCCGTCAGGCACATTGTTATAAAATGATAGTACTGTGTTATCAGTATGAGAGATGAGGCCGCTTTGATTTATATTAAGAAAGTCATTAAATCTTAAAGTTCCTACTCCAGAAGTAACTAAATTTAAATCAGTATCATTAATAATGTTAGAAATAGTAAGATTATTAAATCTCACATTACC
>Ga0209084_1000364_pt1 | contig 42110 bp, 43 predicted proteins | sample C_130820_MF_Meta_FD_187309 | JGI IMG/M metagenome (GOLD analysis project Ga0209084, IMG submission 187309) | Freshwater microbial communities from Lake Croche, Canada to study carbon cycling - C_130820_MF_MetaG (SPAdes) (version 2) | ecosystem: Environmental > Aquatic > Freshwater > Lake... | reverse complement strand
AACGCGGGACGACAAGTACCACACCAGGCCCACCTCGGCGACGATGAGCACAATCAGGCCAACAGGGAAACCACCCGAGGTGGCAAACACCAGATTCATCACGAACTGGTTTTGCGAAGTGAAGTATGAGGCTACTGCGGTAAGCAGAATCGCAAGGCCCATCCACGAATAGACCTGGTACAAGAACTTCTTTTGTTCGATGGCGGCCTTCTCGGCAGCCACATATAGGTTTGACATAGTACCTCCTAAGACTTCAAAATACTGCAGAAGTTTGCGGCAATCAATCTCCGTTTCAAGAGGCAATCATGACCGACGAAATATTGTTCCTTGGGCTCGAAGCCCACGAGAAGGCCTACGCCTTGGAAGCGATGGGACGTTGGGAACCCAAGGTGGTGCGCGAGTCCTACCGCCGGTATAACCAACTGACACCGGAGCAGAAAAAGCAGATGAATGCCGAAAGGGAGCAGCTCCAGCTTGACTGGGCCAAGCTTATCGGTACCGACCCGGCGGCGCCGGCACCGCAAGCCGTGGTAGCCCGCTGGCGCCAAAGCATCGACTTCTTTTGGTCCCCGGATGCGCAACAATTGGTGCATCTAGCGGAAATGTACATCTCTGACGAGCGATTTAGGGCAAACTATGACAAAGTCGACCCTCGACTGGCCGAATATATCCTGGCCTGCGTCCGGGAGTCCGTGCGGGCCTAGCTACCGGGAAAGGGGTCGTCGCCTTGCCCCGGCTCTTGTACAATGGAAAGATGAACTCTTCCCGCTCTGCCCTTGTCCAGAGTCTGCTTGCGCTCTTGGAAGACTATGCGCTCCGGTACCCCCTTGAGGCCTCGGTGGGCAAGTTCCGGGAGTTCGCCACAAGCGGTGAGGCCCTTCAGGGCAAGGTAAACCCCCGCCGCCACATCACCGCGAGCACCTGGATCGTCAATCCTGGCCGTACGAGGGTCTTGCTGACCCACCACGCCAAACTCCACCGCTGGGTTCAGCTCGGAGGCCATACCGATGAAGGGGAGGACTGGAGGGCAGCTGCGCTCCGCGAGGCATGGGAAGAGTCCGGTCTTACCGAGCTCAGGCTTGTGCAAACGAGCCTTTTCGACCTCGACATCCACCAGATTCCCGCGCGGAAGGCGACCGAAACCAACCCGTTTACCCCCGCTCACGACCACTACGACCTTCGCTATCTTGTGGAGGCCGACGATGGGGTGAAACTGACGGTTTCGGAAGAGAGCCATGACTTGGCCTGGGTAGAGTTGCCCCGCTTAGGTGAGTTCACCAACGAAGAGTCGCAGCACAGAATGGCCCGCAAAACCCCGATTGCACCGGCTTAGCGTCCGTCCTGTGGAAACTGGTTTTCGCCACCCTCGCGAGCAAACGCGAAGGGACTCCACGTTTCTGTGCCAACGACGTCCTTCGCCTCGTATTTTTTGATCCCCCGAATGGCCCACACGGTGAGCGGAGTAAACACGATTTCGACCAGGGTCTTGATGAGCCATTGGCTGACGATGAGGCTTACCAGTGCGTCTGCGGGAAACACTCCGAAGAGAACAGCTACACCGACAAAAAAAGTCGTGTCGATGAGTTCACCAACAACTGTAGACCCAATGGTGCGCAGGGGAAGCCAGCGGTGAGCTGGGTCCCACTTGACCATGGAGATTTTCATCCCGGCGAGGACGGAGTCGTTGGCGAAGCTGCCGAACCACGAGCCGGCCAAACTCGCGACCACAAGGCCAGGAACTTGCCCTAGAACCGCCCTGAAGGCCTCTTGGTTGGCAAAATCCGGGCTACTGGGCAACACAACGGCTGCGGTGTAGAGCCCTGCGGCTGCCAAGTTCGCAACAAACGCATACCAGACCACCCTTCGCGAAGCGGCATAGCCATAAACTTCAGTAAGGATGTCGGACAAAATATAGGTGAACGGAAACAACAGCAGGGTGCCCACATCGGTTGTTACCGGCATGCCCCAAACGGGAAAAGAGAAAAACTTTTGCGAGATGACGTTCGAGACGAGCACCAAGCCCACCGCTGCAGCGATGAGGGGCTCAAGAAGACTGAAGCGAGAACCTTTCACCTTAAACTCCTGTTTTTGATTTGTATAACGCGCAGGAGGTCTGCGAACTGCGCGAGGCAAACTTTAGCGGGCGAAGGGGAACTTGGCAAGCTATTGACGGCGAGGTAGAGTCGAGCCTTTCCGGAGGTGTCCAATTCCTGCTCATCCCGTCCGATCTTCGTTTGCCCTGTTGACGACCGCGGCCATCTGGGGCTTTGCCTTTGTTGCCCAACGGGTGAGTTTCGCCTCTTTCGGCCCTTTTACCTTCAATGGCCTACGTTTTTTGCTCGGGGCCTTGTCGCTGGTGGGCCTAACGCTCATCTTCAAGCCAACTGGGCTATCCACCGAACAGGCACGGTGGAAGGCGGCTTTTTTGCCAGGCGCGATTGCGGGCGCGGTGCTTTTTTCCGCTGCGAACTTACAACAGGTGGGACTTTCCTCCACAACGGCGGGTAAGGCCGCGTTTCTCACCGGGTTTTACATCCTTCTGGTCCCATTGGCCGGCCTCCTTTTGACTCGGTTGGGCCACCGAAGTACACCGGGGCATTTCGGTGTGTGGTTGGGAGCTTTTCTCGGACTCGCTGGCCTGTTTTTTCTGAGTGTTAACGAAGACTTCTCTGTGGGACTAGGCGACGTCTTGGAACTGGTCGGAGCGGTGTTCTGGTCGGTGCACATTCTGGTGATCGACCGCTATTCAGGGCAGGTTGATCCCCTGAAACTTTCGGTAATTCAGTTCGTGGTTTGCGGAGTTCTGAGCCTGATGGTAGGGCTGCCCACTGAGAGCTTTACCCTTGCTGGCCTGCAGACCGGTTGGATCCTTTTGGCCTACGCGGGGATCGGCTCAGTTGGAATCGCCTACACCTTGCAAGTGGTGGGTCAACGTGGAGTGGCTCCTGGCCCTGCAGCGCTCATCATGAGCCTCGAAACGGTGTTTGCAGCCTTTGGTGGTTGGCTGATATTGGGTGAGACTTTGGGGCCAAGGGAACTTCTTGGCTGCGCGCTGATGCTTGCAGGTATGGTTGTGGCTCAGGCAGTAAAAAAAAGCTAAAGGGAAGGGAGAGGAAACTCGGGCGTCACAGACGAGGTCTGCGAAGTCTAGATTCCCCTCCATCCAAAGTTCTGTAGTTCGAGGATCAGTGCCGGGTTTCGGTGCTGGCAGTGGTAACCACCGCCAAGTCGCCTTCGTGCAGCTTCCGCCGGAACAAGTCGAGGGCCATGCCGTACGCGATCCGTGCGTTCTCCGGGTCGTAACGAAGTCCTTCATCCCGCAGGAAGGCGTGCGCTCCATTGAACTCATGCCACTGATAATTAACTTCTGCCTCATCGAGAGCCTTGTGAATCAGGTAGCGGCCCTCCTTCGGTACGTGAGGGTCCTGACGGCCGAAAATCAGCAACAACTCACCACCTATTTCCGGAATACGGTCGAGGGAATTGTCGTTCATCCCTTTGCCTAATCCCCGCTTGTGGATGTCGGTGGGGTAAAAACAGGTGGCGGCCAGTACCTCAGGGTTCATCGCAGCCCGGAAGGCCAAGTGGCCGCCGATGCAAATGCCCAAGGCTCCGAGGCGCCCGTTGGTGTGCGGTGAAGTTTTCAGAAAGTGGAGCACGGCCTTGGCATCGTCGTCGTAGCTGACAAGCTCCTTGGTCGTTTTGTGGGCGTTACCACGTTCGGTACCGGCGTTATCGTAGGCCAGCACCGTGCCGGCGGGTTCAAGTTCATGGTAGATTTCGGGGCAGGCAACCACGAAGCCGTGACCGGCAAACATGGCAGCGGTGCGCCGGATGGGGCCCGTCAGCTGAAAAATCTCAGAATACATCACCAGACCCGGATACTTCCCGGGAGCGCTCGGGCGAAAAACAGTAGTCCTCATCGGCCCGCGCGGGGTGTCGAGGTCTACGACTTCAGGTTCTGCTATGGTCATGTGCACTCCTTAGCTTCACTATACCATGGTATACTCGCAAACATGTTCGTTTATGTTCTGGTGAACCCCGGAATGGAGCCTTGGCTCAAGGCCGAAGCGGCATTTCGACACCCGGAGCTGAAACTCTCCTACAGCCGCCCGGGGTTGGTCACCTTTAAAGCCCCAGAGGGCAGAGGCGAGCCCCACTTTTGGTTTTCAAGGGTCTCGGGAGTCTTTCGCGTCAAGACGGCTCCCGCGTCGCTGGATACTGCGCTCAATCTTTGGTCGGAGGGACGCACGGTTCACCGCACTCTGTTGGCCCAGCAGAGTGCCGAAGGAACTATTGCCCAACAAGGTGACCAAGTGCTCGATGTCCTGGATCTAGGCCAAGAACTATGGTTGGGAACCCGGACGGTAAAACCCTTCACCTGGGGCCACCCTGGTGGGTTGTCCGGCTTGGCGCTTCCCGCTCAGGCACCGAGTCGGGCCTGGCTCAAGGCTACCGAGCAACTGCTTTGGTCCGGTTGGGAGGCGCCTGTGGGATCCGTTGCGGTTGAACTCGGATCAGCCCCCGGGGGCGCCTCTTGGGCCTTGCTCCAACAGGGTTTTCAAGTCACGGGGGTCGATTTGGCGGCCATGGACAAACTATGCCTAGACCATGGGTCCTATTCGCACGTGACACTTTCGGTACGAGACCTGCGTAAGAAACACTTGCCTGTTCATATCGACGCGCTGTTTTGCGACTTGGGCCTTAGCCCTGTAGAGGCGATTCCTCAAATCCGTGAACTTTCTCACGTCCATCCGGAGATTTCGTGGCTTTTCTACACCCTAAAATTGGGTCAAAAGCTTCCTATGGAACAACTTCAGAAACATTTGGATAGCTTGCACGCGCTGGGTTTCACGTTGAGGTGCACCCATTTGCCGTCGAACAAATCTGAGTTGACCGTCGTTGGATTCCGGGGTAGGGTAACCGCTGACGTATCTGGGAGGGTGCATGGAAAAGAGTGAAGAAAAGACGAAGATTGTCAATCTTATAAAGACTTGGGAAGATTGGGACGAAACCGAAGACAAAACCCCAAGCACCGAGGGCAAGAAACTTTGCCTGATTGAAGATCCCGACTGCGAAGCCTGTCAGTAAAACACTTTCATCTGCGCTGCCGGTCGAGTGGAGTGTCCGTTTAAGTTCACTAGAAGTTGAACTTCCTGAGGAGCAGGTTCTTGGCAGCAATGGCCTGCGGCAGGTACTCGGGCTTAACGCTGGCAAGAAACCCCGAAACTAACGCCAAAAGTGAATTGCGATACACTTCGGTGCTGACGGAGTTGTCGTAGGTCAGCCTTTCAAAAGCGGTGAAGACCAGTTTGTAGAAGGTTAGGTCGCGGGTTTGGTCTTTTCCCAAGATTATCAAGTGTTGCAGGTCCATTTCCCTCAGTTCCACCGTTTCAGCTCCTGCGCCTTCGCGCCTTTCTTATGTCGGTCGAATTGACGGCAAGGATGAGCTCTACAAGTGCCGAGCTCGGGGGTCGTGCTTTGTCACAATCGCTTTTCCAGCCTGAGGCGGCGCTTTTGCAGAGCCTGACGGTCTTTTTGCGTGATGGCCGCACCTTCTTGGGCTTGAGCAACCAAGCGCAGGGCTTTGGTGAGGGCCTCGGGAGAGCGGTCTCGGTGTTCCAGCCACTTCAAGGTTTCTACCAAAGCGGGGAGGCAACGTGAGTTGTCCCAGAGAAACTCCCACACTTTCAGGGCCCTGATGTCTCCCAAGCGCTTGAGGGTTTGGCCCCAAGCCAGTCCTACCACAGCGTTTGGATTCCACTGCCAGGCTGCCTCAAGGGCACGAACCTTTTCGAGGGAACTCTGCAAAGCGAGCCAACCCCAAAAATCGACCAAGACTCGGCTTCCCAGATCAGGATGCAGCATCCCCCAGGGCGCAAGCCGCGCGAGTGGTCTGCGCCGTTGTTCATACTGATGCACGGGTTGCCATAGGTTGTGACCCGGTTGCCGGGAAACCGCGTGAATTAGTAAGTCTAAGCAAAGTAGCGAATAAACATCCTGAGCGTGGTGCCGCAAGACGCCTTCGAGCGGGGTTGCAAAGTCGGCTGCGGCTCCACACCTCAGGTAGGAAAACCAGAGCTCGGGGACCAGCGAACCCGGAACGTCGTCTTTTCGTTGAACACCCAGAACATCCTGTTCCAGCTGGCCCAGCCGGCACGAGCTAAGTATTCGCTTCCATAGGCGCCTTGCAACCGGAAGATCATCCCGGTGTACCACATCGGGAAAGGTCCGACCTGATAGCACCCAACGCGTCTTCAGCAAAGGGAGGTCAAACGAGGCGCCATTAAAACTGACCAGGGAGCGGGAAGCCCGAAACTCTGCATCGAGCAAATTCAGAAGTTCAGGCTCGCCGGGAAGGTCCCGCAGGAACCACTGGTCGACTTGCACTTTGGGGATGCAATTTTCCTCACGGGAGGGAAGAAGCTTGGCCCAGCCCACCAAAAAGGCTACGGTGCCTGCTCCTCCAGATAAACCGGTGGTTTCAGTGTCAAAACACAAGACATCCTGCCATTGCTGAGCATCGACAAGACCCTCGAGTTGGCCCCAAAAGACCGATTCGAGTTCAAAGATGAGTGTCCTTCGCGCCACCATGGGGGCCACCCATTCCCAGCCTGGCGGAGCCGGGCCCGCAGATTGCACTTCGACCCCAACGTCGTGCGGGTCAGTTGGACGGGCCCTCACCGCCCGCAGGCGTTCCCAAAGGTCTTCCATCAGCGGCCGAGCCAGCCTTCAAGAAGCAGGCTCACCCCCAGTTTAGGGTTCTTTCCTACCTCTTGTTCCGGGTCGCGCGGGCCGACACAACTCGGGCATCCCTCGGCACACGGACAAGCCGCCACCAAGTCGGCAGCAGCCGAAAGAACTAGCTCCAACTGTGTTGCTAGGCTTTCTGCCAAACCTGAGCCGCCTGGAGATTGGTCATAGACAAAAATGGCGGGCCAGTCAAAGTGCGGATCCCGCAAGCGTTCCGCGATACCGAAGTCCTGACTTTGACACAGAAGAAACGCCGGAGCGACCGCTTTCAGCAAGTGGCCGAGGCGCGCCATGGCCATTCCCTTCTGGTCTTCCTCTAAACCATTCAAAGCGGCACCCGAGGGCCCACCATCGAGCAAAAGAGTGAGGCTTCGGGTATGCATTTGTTCTTCGGGCAGAGCTATTTCTCCGTAGCCGATGTTTTCGTGAGTGTGGAACTTGAGCTTCTTGAACCGGCTCACCTGACTGCGCACGAGCACGTCTCCCAGCACCAAGGAACAACCCGGCCCGGCGAAACGCCTATCCTCGTGCAAGACTTTCAGGTCGGTTTTGACCACGGCGTCGGTATAGTAGTTAACCAACCGCTCCTCGACAAAACAGCGGCGTTCTTCCAGATCAAGTTCGAGTACCATGAATTGTCGCTCGCGATGCATGTACACCGCTTGGGGGAAGATCATTTGCTTGGCACTGGGCCGGTCCATTTCACCGAGCACCTGATTACGGCCCTTGGTGGTGTCGATGATAACGATGTTCTCGGCGCTGGCGCTTCTGAGGCTCACATTCTCGGCCGGATAGGCCAAACCGGACCAGTACCAACGCCCCCCCGTGCGCCTCACCGTTCCTTCCTCTTCCAGCACCTGCAAGTAGGACTCCACTCCCGGCAGATACGCGTCGGTGCCCCCTGTACCCTGAAAAGGTAGCTCGAACGCGGCGCACTTCACGTGTTCCATCAGAACATAGGGATTTTCGGGATTGATGAAGGCGGCTTCGGGCGAACGCTCCAAAAAATAGGAATCATGTTGCACCATGTACTGGTCTAGGGGTGCCGAACTGGCGATGAGGATGGCCAGACTTTCTGTCTGTCGGCGGCCAGCTCGACCGGCCTGTTGCCAAACAGAGCTGACACTTCCCGGAAAACCGGCAAGGATAGCGACATCCAAACCACCAATGTCGATTCCCAGCTCCAAAGCGTTGGTGCTGACCACGCCTTGAATGGTGCCCTCACGGAGTCCTTTTTCAATCTCCCGGCGTTCATTGGGTAGGTATCCGCCCCGGTAACTTTCCACCCGGATTCGCTGGTTTTCAGTGTAGAGGTTGGCAAGCTGTTGATGGATATAGCTGGCGATCAGCTCTACACGAACCCTGCTGCGGGCAAACACAATGGCTTTTTGCCCCGAGGTGAGCACCCTTACGGCCAAGGCCTGCGCCTCGTTAACCGTGCCGCGTCGGATTCCCTGAACGCGATCCACTAGCGGAGGGTTGTAGAGCACGAAGTGACGTTTACCGCTCGGAGCACCCGACTGATCTATCAGTTCCACTTGGCAGCCTAGCAGTTTCTCTGCGTGTTCCTGCGGATTTCCAATCGTGGCTGAACAGGCAATGAACTGAGGATTTGCCCCATAAAACGCAGCCACGCGTCGCAGTCGCCGCAACACGTTGGCAACATGGCTGCCAAAGACCCCCCGGTAGGTATGGACCTCGTCTACTACCACATAGCGGAGGTTCTTCAGAAACTTGATCCATTTAGGGTGGTTGGGTAGAATGCCGGAATGGAACATATCGGGGTTGGAGATGATGATCTGGCCCGTTTCACGGGCCGAGGCTCTAAGACTCGTAGGCGTGTCGCCATCGTAGGTCGAGACTTTCAGGCCAAGGTCTGCGCCCAAAGTAGTCTCGTTAAGTTCGCTTTGTTGGTCTTGACTCAAAGCCTTGGTGGGAAACAGGTAAAGGGCGCGGGCTTCGGGCTCTTCCAGTAGAGTCTGCATCACCGGCAGGTTGTAGCATAGGGATTTCCCGCTGGCCGTGGGAGTCGCCACCAGAATATTCTTTCCGTTGCGGATGGCGTTAAAGGCTTGCCCCTGGTGGCTGTATAACTTTGTCATGCCCCGGTTGTTGAGTCCCTCTACAAGTTGCGGATTGAGGTTGGCAGGCAAGGTTTCATACACGCCCTCTCGCTCAGGAAAGGTGTGCCAAGCCTGAACCTGTGCCATAAACATCGGGTCGGCACGGAGCGAAGCGATCAGCGGGATTGCCATAAAAGGAAGAATACCTCTAAAGGCTAGCGGTTGTCGCCGCTACCGTGAAGTCTGCCTTGAGCTTGCCGGGCTTTCAGTTTCTCGAGGTTGAGGGTCGCCACTTCGTCGAGCGTCAAACCCAGAGTGTCCGAAAGGACAGCAAGATACCAAAGCACGTCCCCCAGTTCTTTCTGTATTTCCCGCCGGTCGACGTCGCTGATCTGGCCGCCCTTGTCTCGGAAGATCTTTTTGAACTTCTCGGAAACCTCTCCAGCCTCCCCGCCGAGGCCGAGAACTGTGCAAATGAGTCGTTGTTCGGAACTTGTGTAGACGGCCGTGGTCTTGGCCTGCTCCTGGTATTCATTGAGATTCATGACAGAAGTGTAACAAAGGCTAGTTTTTTGGGAAAGATCCCTGTCTACAAAAACAGACATTTGCGAACGAATGAGCCATAGACGTCACTCTCTAGAAATTAAATCATTTACAGGAAACAGGTTAACAATTTCTACAAGACCTAAAGTTTCTGGCACGTATTTTGCTATATAAGGTGTGGAGGCACTTGTGAAGCCATTTTCGAACCTGGATTCTGATGATGCTCTGGCGAAATACTTCGAAGAGATCGCTAGGACGCCCTTGCTGACCTTCGAACAGGAGCAGTTGATCTCCTGCCAAGTTCAAAACGGCGATCTCGAGGCAAAAGCCCTATTGATTCGTAGCAACCTGCGTCTTGTGGTAAAAATCGCCAAGGCTTACACATCCTACGGCATGGGGTTTTCCGACCTCATTCAGGAGGGGAACCTAGGACTCATTCACGCAGCCGGCAAGTTTGACTTCCGCAAGAAAGTCCGTTTTTCCACCTATGCCTCCTGGTGGATCAAACAGTCAGTTGTACGTGCGCTCGTCAACAAGAATCGTCTTGTTCGTCTTCCCCACAGGAAGGAGGAAGCGATGCGGCGCTTGTCGACTCTGTTGTCCGAGGGCAGCGAGTTTCAAAAGCGACCTTCGGTCGACCAGTTGGCCGTTGCCCTCAAGCTTCCCCGACGGGACGTACTTCAACTTTTGGACTTGTCTGGAGTTATTGCTTCACTCGATAAGGAGTTGGGCGATGACGGTGGCAATCTGCTTGATCAACTTGAAGACCTTCGTTTTCAACCGGAGGTCCAGTTTGCCGAGGCCAGCCTTAAGGAAGAGGCCTCTGTTATGTTGGCTTCGCTCCCACGACGCGAGCGGGAAGTTCTTCGGTTCCGTTTTGCCTTTGAAGGGGAAAAGCGGAGCACTCTCAAAACCGTTGGACAGAACTTGGGACTTTCGGCCGAAGCGGTAAGGCAACTCGAAAGGCGAGCCTTGGGCCGACTCAGGGTGGAGTTTGCACAGATGGCCACTCCTTGACCCCCGTGGTGAGGTCAGTTATCCTCCTGTAGTGGCCTAGACGGCCCTACCGGGAGGGGTCGTTGTTTCAAGACATGGAAAAAACCCGCGATACAATTCTGCAAGCCATAGAGGATGGCAGAAAAGTGTCAATCTCCAAAGGCCGCGCCCTTCAGATTGGGCCCCTGTGGTCGAGTACTTTGGCCGAGACCCTCATCGCGGTTTACCCTCATTTGGTCGAAGAGGGCTACACGCTAGAAGAACTCTCCCAGATGATGCAGGAAGACGGGAATGAAGGTTCTCGGGATTGAGTCCTCTTGCGACGAGTGTGCCGTTGCTCTAGTAGAGAACGGTTCTAAAATCCTTTCCTCGGTCATTCACAGCCAGATTTCTGCCCACAGGCCTTTCGACGGGGTAGTGCCGGAACTTGCCTCAAGATTGCACGTGGAAACGATTGTGCCGGTTTATCGGCAAGCCCTCAAAGAGGCCGGAGTGACCTCTCGGGAGATTGATGCGATTGCGGTCACCAACAGGCCCGGTCTGATCGGCTCGCTTTTGGTTGGAGTTTCGTTTGCCAAGGCCCTCTCGTTTTCTCTGGGGAAACCCTTGCTTGGCGTTGATCACATTCTCGCCCATTTATATGCCCCCCATTTGGAAGGGAAGTTGGAATACCCCCACATCGGTCTTTTGGTCTCTGGGGGGCATACCCTGATCACGATGGTGAGAAGCTTTGACGAGGTTGAAGTGTTGGGCACCACAATAGACGACGCTGTGGGCGAGGCTTTCGACAAGGTGGCCAAGCACTATGGAATAGGCTACCCCGGAGGGAAAGCGGTCGACGACCTGTCCCGGTCGGGTGACCCGCTAGCCTACAAGTTTCCCCATTCCCGCCTGGACAAAGGCAACCATCCCTGGGACTTTTCCTATTCCGGCCTCAAAACCGCTGTTATCAACCAATCTGAAAAATTTCTTCAACCGGGTAAGGTTGCATCCCTTGAGAATCTTTGTGCCAGCTTTCAGAAAGCAGCGATCGATGTGCTCTGGAATAAGATCCGTTTACTAGTCGTCTCCACCGGGGTTAGACGAGTGGTGGCCGGGGGTGGGGTGGCGGCCAATTCTTACCTAAGGAGTCTAGTCAACGCGCAGCCAGGTTGGAACGTGTATTTTCCTTCTCTTGCCTTATGTTCCGACAATGCGGCAATGATTGCTGGTTGGGCCTGGGGCGCATTGAGCCGCGGCGACAGAAGCCCGCTTGATCTGAATGCGGAGAGCCGGGTTGCTCGCTTCAAGAGAAAGTATCCGTGATTCGGTGGGCAGCACTTTTAGGGGCCTTACTTTTGGTCTCGTGCGGTGTCCCTAGCAGACAACCAGTCGAAGTGAAGGCAACCCACGCTCTAGTCGACCTTCGTGGCTACGACTTCAAGCACGATGGTCCGGTCTACCCCAGTCATTGGGCGTGGGATGCTGGAACCCTCTGGTCGCCCGCTGGGGGCAGACCTTCCACCTTGCTTCCGCCGCGGTATTTACCGGGTCCTGAAACGGGGGGAACCCTCGTGGACGGGTTGTTTAGGCCCTACCTACCGGGTGAGAGTGGCGGCCTTGCGGTCGCCACTGCGCAGGTGACGTTTTTGGTCCCCCCCGGAACGTCCCTGGGGCTTCAAATCGGATGGTTTCCAGGGGCCCAGCGGGTTTGGGTCAACGGTGTCAGAGTTCTAGAGAGGGGAACACCCTCGTTGGACCAAGCCGTCTACCGGGCAGGTGGTTTTGGAGAATTAGTGGCCGTACAACCCCGAGATGGTCTGCTGTCCATCGTTGTAGAAATGGCCACCAACGATCCGTTGGTCTATCATTTCGAGTTGGGGCGTCAGTGGCTTTTGGAGTCCTTCGAAACGATGGAATTGGAACGATCGACGGTCCTTTTCTGGCACGGAATGCAGTCTGCTGTGATCACTTTTACCTCTTTGGCCTTCCTTCTCTTAGGGATACTCAGGGGTGGCAGAAAAAACCAGTTGGCTGTTGCCCTGTTTCTGCTCAGTTGCCTCGTTAAGCTTCTGTTCACTGTCGAATTGGCGCAACCTGCAGACTATCTGCTGGCGGGAACTTTGGGTACCAAAGGCTATCTGTTCCTCCATCATGGTTTCAACTTGGCCCCCCTACCATTGCTGATCTGGGTTCTTTTCCAACAGTTTCCCCGTGAGTTCAGTGTTCGCTTTGCATGGGGATTTACATTGGCTACCCTTGGGGCAGTGATATGGCAGTTGGTTCCTCTGTTGGCTTTGGCCGGAGGTTGGGAGGCCATTTACCGCGCGTTCATGCAGTGGAACTGGGCGTTGGTCGTGGGTGGATTTGCGGTCGCGTCACTTTTGGTCGTCCTGGAACGTCTTTCGGTCGTGCTGCAACGTCGTCGGCCTATGGCGGTGTCTTACTTCCTTGCAGGCACGGTCTTGTGCCTATCAGTAATGTTACCCACCTTTCTGAGCTTGTTTTTCCAGACTCACTTCACACTCTATTTTGGTTGGGGCATAGCGTTTTTCTTGATCGTTGTCTCTTGGGACCTGATTAGACTCGACCTCCGGTCTTCGGAAAAACTCATTTGGCGTCTTCGGCGCCGGATTCTGGAACTTTCGGTATTGGGCAACTTCGTGAGCCAGCAGTGGACTTTCCGAATGGGAAAGGCCCAGACATTAGAACTTCGCTCCGGTGACCGCCAGGCCACGCTGGGAAGTTTGGTAGACGTGTCCTGCGAATTAGATCCGGCGGTTTGGCTGACTCAAGCCTCGGGCACGGTGAAAAAGTTTCATGCTGCCTTGTTGAGGAGCCACGCCGAACGGTACGTATGGTTGACCGACCAAAGTCCAGAAAGTGGTCTCGGTATGGCGTTTGAACTCGAAAAGATTCTCCATTCCTTTGGTGCGCAGGCTCGAATTGTGGTGATAGGCACTGTGGGTGAGCTTAGATTAATCGGTGGACCCGACCATTGGTTTTTTTCTCTGCTTCCGTACCCGGAGGTGCACCTCGAGCGGTTGATGAATCTAGCTATGGCAACCGGCGCTGCGGTTGTCGTCGATGGCGGATTGGGACCGGGACTAATAACAGGAGCATGGCACAGATACAGACGACTTTCCCTCGAGGGGACGGAAATTGAGGTTTTTGAAGGTGAAGCTGAGCCGTTTTGCGGTCTAAAGTCACAGACTTTGGCTTCGTACGAGGAAGCCCTTGATTGCTTTGCAGCGGGCGACCATGCCCGAGGGAGGGCGTTGCTTGCCGAGGTTCTGCGTCAGAATCCGCTCGATGGTGCGGCTCGTTATTTTCTGGGACTTTCGGACAAGGCCTCTTTAGTTTCCCGTTCGTGATTGAAGCTCTTGGGCTTCACTCAGGCGTAAATACACTGGTCCGGAATGCTCCGTCAGCGGCTGGCTATGCTTCGACACGCTGTCAAGCTGATCCAGTAACGAGACCGTCCAATCGTCGAGCGGAAAGCTCTCCCAGAACTCTGGCAACGAAGACCATTGCAAAGCAAGCAGGTGGCCCTGATACCCGGAAACAGCAACCGGCCCGTTCCACACCGCAGCCACTTCTGCGCGCCAACGTTCAGCACTCCAGTCCCGGCCTGGTATAAGCACTCGCGAACCCAAGTATAAGCCTCCATAAAACTTTTGTTTTCGGGCGTCCAAGGCGCAGAGGACGGCAGTTTCTGTTCTCGGATAAAGATCCTGCCACGTCTTCGCCATGGCGGCAAGGTTGTCCAAGCCCCAAAGAGGGCGGTTCCAACCCTCCGACAGCCCCTTGGCTGTAGAGAGCCCAATACGCAAGCCAGTGAAACTGCCAGGACCCACACTGACGCCCAAAATGTCTGGGATACATCCCTCGAGAACTTCTTCGAGTCGAAGAAGAATATCTTGGGCGTGGTTGCCCCCGGAGGCAAGGTTCATGGTACGGGTTGTCCCTGAGCGCAGGCCGATAAGCATTCTTTCAGAGCAGGTATCCAAGACCAGAGAGGTCAATGTTGAAACTCCACCGACAGCCTGCGGGCCCTTCCTGCTAATTCCAGCCGCAGGTCCCAACGCACCGCAGGTAATTCTCCTTCCAACCTTTCTGGCCATTCCAAGAAGCAGATGGCGCTAGAGTTCAAGGCTTCCCAGCCTCCCATCTGTTCAAACTCTTGCGGACCAGAAATTCGGTAGAGGTCTAGGTGAAAAACCGGAGTTCTACCCCGGTATTGGTTGATCAGGGCATAAGTAGGGCTCGTGACAGGCTCTTCCACTCCCAGGCCTCTGGCAATCGATTGTACCAAAGTCGTTTTTCCAGCCCCCAAGGGACCATAGAGGCACACCAGTTGGCCCGGTTTCAACTCGGGCGCAAACGCTTTCCCCCATCGTTTGGTGGACGACACGGAGTTCAGTAACACGCTCGTCCCCGCCTTCAGAAAAGGGAACCTTTACGGTCAAGACTATGAATTTCGTCCTCTAGGGATTTCAGAATCGGAACCAGGGGGTATTCAAGGGTATCCACAAAATTAATCCTGATGTCTTTTGAACCTATGGGCGACATCTCAACGACGAACTCGATGCGTTTGGAAAGCAAACTCTGATTGTCGAGCTCAAAGACAGCACTGGCCGTATATTCATTTCTGTAGTGGAGAGGACTGTTCTTCTTCACAATATTGGAGATCCCAGTCAATTTCATACGAGCATTCTAGGGGAGCCCTCAGGGCTGGTCAAGCGAGAAATCCGGAGACAAAGTGTCATGGCAGGCCTGCAAGCGGGGAGCAAGCTCGTACTCGATGAGGTCACAGACCAAGACAAAATCCTCAGTTTCCAAGGCCTGACGTACTTCCGCTAAGAATGGCTGGACGCTGTTGCGAAAGTCTATCCAAGAAAATGAGTTTCCTGCCGACTCAAGTGCCAACGGCGCTATCCTGTCAAGATCTTCTAGAACGGTAACTAGTCCGAGCACTTTCTCCACCGCCAGTTTGTCTTGGCCTCTTTGCCACAGCAGGGGTAGGGTATCAAGACCTTGCAACTGTGTGGCGAGAACGCCCAAAGTTCGGGACAAGGGTAGCCTGGGAGCAACCAGCATCTCTTGGCGTTCCAAAACCCTCGCACTGAGGCGTTGCAGAACGTTTTTTACGGTTTCTGTGTTCCATGGTTTTTCCAAGTCGGCGCGTTCGGCAGCATTCCAGAGTCCAAGCCCATTTAAACTTTCTCGAATCGGGCCGAACTCCGAATGAAGGTCGTTAAGGAGCGGGATGTTAGCGGTCGAAACAGCTCGAGAGGCCAAAATAAGGTACTCCGCTACAATTCCGAGTCTGGCCCCCAACTGTTTGTCCTGTGCAACCGTTTCAAGTTCTACCAGCCCCACACGGTCAAGCCCAATCGCTTCACTCTCAGCGGTGGCAACCCTTCCATCGACGAGAGCACCGATCACAACCTGGCCTTGTTGGTGCGCCCACTTCTCCAGGGAGTCCAATAAATCACGCACCGTACGTTCATCCTCAAGGGTCATCTCGACGGGGTTTTGATTGATGACCAGCTTCATGGCGCCTCACTGTCCGGTAGTGGTATTGCCCAAGGAATTGAGCGATTGAGAGTTCTTATTGAGAAAGTTGAGCGAGGCTTCCATCTGACCATATTTGTTTTTTAGATCTTGCTGGTAGCGCGTGAGGTAGTCATTGTAACTGGCAATCTGTTTATCTTTAGACTTAATGTCACCATCGATAGTACTGATATGCATCGAATTGAAGCCTCCCAACTGAGTGGAAGGCTTCAAGAGCTCATCAACACTGAAGGCCGCCCCTGTATTCACGATGAGTGATCCGTCTGTACTGTTGCCAAAGAGCTTGCGGACTCCTTCGAGGTCTTTCGCAATCGACTCATCCAGTCTCGGCTCGTCCAGCTCCAAATAACCGCGGAGCTTAGAGGCGTTCACTTTGTCCCCATTGCCGGCGGCATTGGTTGAAATGCCAACCTGCGACAGCAGGGTAAATTCAGAACCATCGGTGGCATAAGGATTCATAAGTATCCGCTGGAGGCCACTTTTCACCTGATTGAGTGCAATATCACCCTGAAACAACCCGAGATTTGCTTCGGCCTTCTTTTTTTCGTCGTCGGTGAGATAGGAAGCCTCGGTGATGATGGGGGAGGAGGCCGGATTGGAATCACGAATCGTCGTCAGGACCAAGATATCAGTGATCAAACGGTTGTAATTGGCCATGAAGGATATGATCCCATCCTTGATGGCTTTCTTGTCAGGCTCAATCTTCACAATGACAGCTTTTTCAGAAGCATTTTTGAGATTGAGAGTGACACCAGGAATGAGGTCGGAAACTGTGTTGCTGTCACGATTAACTTTGATACCCTCAAACTCTAGGGTGGCGTCGGCAGCCGTTGAGAGCGCGTGTTTAGGAACCATCCCGGTCTTAACCGCCGGTTCAACAAGTGTCAGTTCCGAAATCGAGATCGACCGCGCAGAGTTACCATTGGAAAATTGTAAGGAAGTCAAAGTCGCCGCACCATTGAAAACATAGCTGTACGTGGTTGGGGTTGTTGAATCCGGCAACTCCGGCAGCGCGACTATTCCTTTTTCGGTTACGACCGAAAGTCCTTTCATGGACTTAATCTCCATCGCAGGAGACCCTGCTTGGAGGGGGGGTAACTCACCTTTCATGGGACCGCCGGAAATCGTGATGCCCTCGAAGTTCACTTCAGGAGCGTCGGGAAGGGTGAACAGACGCTTCGGCGATGCAACAGCCTGAGAAATTGGAGGGCCAACCTGTACCGTCATTCGCAGTTCTGTGCCCGGGTTGATGGCCAAAGGTAGATCCTGTTTCCAGGTATTGGTGGCCCCGGGTAGCAGTGTCGATGCCTCGGTCTGCAGCACCTTCTTCGCTCCTTCAGCGGAAACGAGCATTCCCACCTCCTGCAAAGTAGAAAGCGCCATTTTCTGAAAACCCACCGTGTTTTTTTGACCAACTGGTATGCCTTCCAACTGAAGAAGCTGGGTCTCGGAAGAGTTCTTAATGACCGAAGCCTTAAGGAGGTCGGGTTTCTTGATGTTGATGGCGTCCACAAAGTTTTGAACCTTGCCACCTTTGAAAGTAAAAGATATTTCTTTGTCGCCCACCAAAAAAACGTAATCACCCTGGGCAATGGCCTTGTCGAGGGGAAGCGGGTCGGAAAGGAACCGGTCACTGGCAGCCGCAGAGGAGATCTTCACCGCGTAGCTTCCATTAGACGCCCCTCGGGTCGCCGAAACGGTCAAGGCCGTTTCATCCCCCGAAGTGCCAAGCTTGCTTCCGAAAGGAGTGTTAAAGCCGTACAACGCTTTAGCGGAATCTCGAACATTCTGCATGTACTTATTGGTTTCTTGCCAAACCAACTTCGTGCCTTGCAGAGCCTTTTTGTCGGCCTCCATTTTGACAAGCTTGTTACGCTCGACCTTTACGAGGCTATCAATGATGTTCTGAGTACCGTATTTACTGTTGACGCCAGGTATACTGATGTCTGACATGGCTCTTGTTCTGCCTCCGGGAACGCCTACCGGTGCCGCAAGTGAGGCGCGAACCGGTTCAGATCAGTTTGTTGATCAGCAGCCCTACAGCATCCTTGATGCTCTTGTGCAGCTTCTGCAATTCGACTGCTGGCATTTCCCTGATTACCTTTTCGGTATCTGCGTCAATCACTTTAACAATGATATCATTGGTGTCGTGATCGACGCTGAAAGTGAGCCGATGATTGATCACTTGGCTCAGCGTGTTCATCTGGGTGACAGTGTGCTGAATCTCCGTAGCAGGCGCAGCTTTCGGCTCCACAACCGGTCGTTGCAAAGCTTGAAAAGCGACTTGAGAAGTGTGAATGGGACTCATAAGTTCAATAGCCATGGTTTCCTCCTGAAAGGAAGGAAAAGGGGGACGCGGCCCCTTTTCCTGTTGAAAAACGTTCTTGAAGAGAAGACGTCCAGAATTCTCTCTTAGGAACGGTATTAACCGAGAAGCTGGGTGACAGACCGGGTATTGACATTCGCCTGGGCGAGCATCGCGTTGCCGGCTTGCGACAGGACCTGATTCTTGGTGTAGGACACCATTTGACTGGCCATGTCGACGTCACGGATGCGGCTTTCACTGGCGGTGAGGTTTTCACCGGCGATCTGCACACCCTTGTACGCCATTTCGAAGCGGTTTTGGTAAGCACCGAGATCGGCTCGCTGCTTGCTAATCTTCTCATTGGCGGCATCCAGCTTAGTCAGAGCCAAGTTAGCCGAGTCGGGCGAACCAAGAGATATCGTCTGTCGGCCTTGAGCGGTTTCACTCTGGAGTCCCAGAGAAAGTGCCGTCATCGTGGCAACATAGAGTCTCTTGTTCTGATCAGCGTTGGCTCCCACCTGGATTTGCATTACGGACCCGTTAGCATTGTCTCTGGCGTAAGCACCCGTGAGCATGTTCAAGGTGTTGAACTGAGCGTGCGAGGCGACGCGATTAATTTCGTCGACAAGCTGGGAAACTTCTACCTGGATCTGCTGACGATCGCTCTGGGTGTAGATACCGTTGGCTGACTGAACCGCAAGTTCGCGGACGCGGTGGACAATATCCTGAGTTTCCGTCAGAAAACCTTCGGTCGTCTGAATAAAAGAAATTCCGTTCTGGATGTTCTGTCCGGCTTGGTTCAAGCCACGGATCTGGGAACGCATCTTTTCAGATACAGCCAGACCCGAAGCGTCATCCGCCGCATTGTTAATCCGCTGGCCCGAGCTCAATTTCGAAAGATCCTTCTGAATCTCCGCTTGATTGGTACCTAGGACACGGTTGGCGTTGATGGCGCTCATGTTATGGTTAATGATCATATTTACCCTCCTGGATTCGTCAAAGGTAATCCTTTACCTTTGCCTTGCCGCCCTGACCCGGAGAAACCACGCGTCGTTTCTCGGCGGAACTGGTCAGACAAGGATCTGGAGTTTCCTAAGAAACTCCACGTCCTTGCCGACCTGGGCAGGTGAACCAGAAGTGCGCTGTCAAAGAACTGAAAAAAAACCAGCAGGGCAGTCAGATGACCGCCCTGCTTTAAGAATAAACCCTTAGCCCAACAATTGCAAGGTCGACTGTGACCTTTGGTTCGCCTGCGCGAGCATGGCGTTGCCGGATTGGACCAAGATTTGGTTCTTGGTATAGTCAACCATCTGCTTGGCCATGTCGACGTCGCGGATGCGGCTCTCGCTGGCCTGGAGATTTTCGGCTCCGATGTCCAAGCCCTTCACCGCAAACTCAAGGCGGTTTTGGTAGGCACCGAGGTCGGCCCTCTGCTTGCTGACCCTTTGGAGGGCAGCGTCAAAGGTCATGATGGCGCGGTTCGCGTCGTCTGGGCTTCCGAGGTTGATTTTCTGACCGTCGCCGAGATTCTTCAGTCCCAGAGCAGTGGCGCTCATTGTACCCACATAAACGCGGGTGCGCTGATCCACATTGGCTCCGATGTGAAAATACATCGAGGCGGTAATCGTATTCGTCCCTTCCGCTTTGGCGAACGATCCTGTCAACATGTTCATCCCGTTGAACTGAGCGTGCGAAGCGACCCTGTCGATTTCATCCACGAGTTGGCTGACTTCGACCTGAATCTGTGTTCTGTCCTTCGAGGTATAAATCCCGTTGGAAGACTGCACCGACAGTTCACGCAGACGCTGGAGTATGTCTTGAGATTCCTGCAGGTAGCCTTCCGTGGTTTGGATGAACGAGATTCCATCGGAGGCGTTGCGGGAAGCCTGGTTGAGCCCGCGGATCTGGGAGCGCATCTTCTCCGACACGGCCAGTCCTGAGGCGTCGTCACCGGCGCGGTTGATCCGCAGCCCGGAAGACAACTTCTCCATGCTCTTGGTGACTTCTTTCACGGAGTCACTTTGAACGCGCTGAGCGTTGATGGCGCTCATGTTGTGGTTGATGATCATAATATTCCTCCTTGAATATTACGTCGATTACCCGAACCAAGGTTCGAGAGACGTTGCACAAATCTTAAGTAAGGCCCAATCCGTTGGACCCCCTCACATTTACTGATCGGTGTGGGGGAAAAATACTTTAAGGGAACTTGCTAGGTACTGCACAGTGGCCAAATCAACGGCCGCCTCGAGAGGAGGAAGTAACCCGCACTCCAGCCTTCTGGCATGGAGAAACCACGGGCGCGGTGCGCTTCGCGGCCAAGGCTTGGCAGAGTATTTGCTATCGCCGGCCAATGGAAAGCCCGCTTGGCGGGCGTGAGCACGGATCTGATGGGTTCTTCCGGTGGCTATCCTAACCTCTGTCAGGGTAAGTCCGCCGGCATGGACCAGCGGTACAAACTGAGTGTGCGAAGCACGGCCTTCAGGGTCGACGAACGTCAGTTTGCGCACTTCATCTCTGGTCAAGGGAGACTCTAGCGCAAGCGTTCGGGAAAGCTCGCCTTGGAGTAGGGCCCAGTAAACCTTGTAGACCTCACCATCGACCATCGCCTGTGTAAACTTGCGGGCACCGCGCAGGCTTGCTGAGAACACGACGATCCCGGAGGTGGGCCTGTCGAGCCGATGAAGCGGGCCAGGTCGGAATGAAAGACTAGGTTCCATCCCTGTGGCAAGCCTGATTTTCACCAAATCATCGAGGGATTGTTCACCAGATTTGTCTCCCTGGACCAACAAGCCCGAAGGCTTGTTGATGACCAGGAAATCCTCGCTTTGGAATAAAATCCAGGATTCTTCGAATGGGAGACCCCCTAAGGATCGGCGGTTTTCGGGTTTGGCGCCAACACCCGAACCTCCAAGTAACGCATCCCATATTTCCACAGTGTCGCCCTCACAAACCTTAGTTTCAGGGGTCGCTTTTTTGCCGTTGAGTCGTATATCGCCGCGGCGCATAGAGCGGTGAAGGGGTGCAAGTCCGAGCCTCGGAAGCAATTTGCGCACAACAGTCTCTAGACGTCGCCCATGATCGTTTGCCGTTGCCCGGAACTCCTGTCTCATAGCTTAACCTAGCCACGGCACACGGAACGGTCAACCTTGACAAAGGCTTGGAGGGGAGAGAAACTACAGGCGCCCATGGAAACCCTTGCGACGCTCGTCTCAAATCCGATCTTCCTCTCGACCGTGTTTGCTTGGTTTTCTGCCCAATTTATCAAGACCCTTATCGCTCTCGTGCGTTCTCGAGCGCTGACAAACAAGCGAGACCTGCTGATGTCGATGGTTTGGACGACCGGAGGAATGCCTTCAAGCCATTCGGCGGTCGTCAGCGCTCTGACGACCGCCGTAGGCTTTAAAGTGGGTTTTGACTCACCCCTTTTCTTAACAGCCCTCTGTTTTTCGGGGCTGGCCATGCGAGATGCTCTTGGAGTTCGTCAGGCTGCTGGCCTGCAGGCCCGAATGCTCAACCAAATTATCCCCGACCTAAACCTGAAGTTAGGAACCGCGTACAAGCAGGTTAAGGAAATCCACGGCCACCAGGGACCCGAGGTCATCGTAGGAATGCTCTTGGGCATCTTCCTCGCGGCAGCCTTCTGTAATCTGTGATTCAAATGCGGGTGCTTATCACGGTTTTCTTTTCTGCAACGGCGTTGGTGGGGTGGTCACTCCCTACGCAGGCTGTCACAGAGATTTCAAACTTCCATGGACTTGAGTTTGTAAAGGTTGACCAGTTGACGGCACGGCTTACCGAAGGAGATCCCCGGTGGGACCCCTGGCTGACCGGACTCCTGAACGACCCTAGGCCTGCGGCTACCCTACATCCAGTGTTCACTCGGCCGCGAATCCTTGCTGGAATCCTTTTTACAGCAACAGCGGTCTTGGTGGGGTTTTTTCTACTTTTGATCCGAAGCCGTCGAAGCTCGCCTTGGGCCTCCGTGGCCGTCTGTGCAAGTATTGCCTTGGTGCTCCTGATTCAGCCTTTTCCGGAAGTTTCCGGGTCAGCCCCCACCTCCGGCCTGTACCGCCAGCACCTTTGGTATCAGCAGGCCTTTCCGTATGGATTGACATGGCTTGACTACGCACCCGGCAAAGCCATTACTCAACCAGCGTATCGGCGGGATGGGGGCAAACTCACAGCGGTTACCGACACCATTTTTGGCCCGGGTGAAGCCTGGGAAGACCAATGGTTTGCGAACAGTCCCGAGTTGAACGCGGTGCGTCTCTTGAATATCCGGTTCCCTTGACGGCCCGATGGTAGCAGGCTATTTTGAGCGAAACCAGAGAGAGGCCCAAAAATGACCAGGAATAAAACCTTTCCCTTGGGCGGTATCGAAGTCGAGTCCTTTCGGCACCTGACGGAAGGCTCGCTCATCCACTCGCTGACACTGCCGTCTCTTGCCGTGGTTCCTTTGGTGCAGTATGCGGGTGCCAAGGCCCGCTGGATTGTGTCGGTTGGTGACAAGGTCGCCGAAGAGCAGGTGCTCGCCAAGGGACTTGGGCCGAACGACCGTGATGTGCATTCCCCCACACCCGGAGTTTTGCAGGAGTTTCGCGAGGTACCGCTCGCGGGCGGCGAAGTGTCGAGCGCCGCAGTGATCCGGCTCGAAGGAGAGTTCCAGCGCACGGGAAAAACGGTGACGGTTCGAGACTGGACCTCCTGGAGTCCCGCGCAACTGCTCGAATGCATTCTCGAGTGCGGAGTGTACCTTGAGTCAAGCACCCTCGATCGGTCTGTGATTCTTCCAAGCCCGGGAAAACCGCTGAAAAATTTGGTCATCAATGGGCTTCAACATGAGCCCTATTTGACTGTTGCCCTCACCCTGCTCGAGGAGCGATTTCAGGACGTGGCGGAAGGGGTTCGCATTCTCAAACAAATGTACTCGCCTGAGCGTACTCACCTCGTCACTGACTCGGGTGACCTCACGAGCCGGTTACCAAAATGGAAAGAACTGATGGAGGGGGTCGAGTTTCCGGAACTTGAGTTCAAGTTTCCCCAAACCCAAGCGGGTTTGCTTCTCAAAACCTTGGAAATAGGACAGGAGAGCCTGGTCATCGATGTCGTCGGAGTACTGGCCATCCGAGATGCAGTGGTTGAAGGGCGACCGCAAATCGAACGCACCATTGTTGTCTCAGGAGGGGGAGCGCGACGTCCCGGAGTGTATCGGGCCCGTATCGGAACTCCACTGTTCCAGTTCTTAAAGAACTCCGGTGGCATTAAACCGCAAAGTGAAAAAATCCTCGTTGGTGGCCCGTTTCGGGGTAGGACAGTTGAGAATCTCGGGAGTCCGGTTGTCAAGTCTACCCAGTCGGTGCTCGTCCTGACCAAAAACGAGGTCAACGCCGGTTCAGAGCGCTCTTGCATCCGCTGCGGTTCTTGCGTGATGCACTGCCCTGTCGGATTGGAACCCCTGAACCTCTATAAGCTGATTCGGCAGCAGAACTTAGATCAGGCCAGACAGGACGGCTTGGAGTACTGCATCGAATGTGGGATTTGTTCTTTTGTCTGTCCCTCGCGTTTGCCCCTCGTTGAGACCTTCCAGGCGGCCAAAGAAGAGTTGGCCCATGAGTAAAACACCCCAAGCTTTTGACAGCCTGACCAGTCTGCGCCTCCATGGGACTCTCATTTTGTCTCTTGCGCCGGTGGCTGTTGTTGCAACGTTCTCGGGAGGGTGGTCAGTAGCCTTTGTGATTTTAACGACCATGCTTGTGGCGTGGGTCACTGATTTTCTGCTGCGCCGTAGTAGCTCTCTTCGCGAACGAGATGACGGTTCCTCTCTTCTTTGGGGCCTCTGCCTTTCCCTTCTCATGCCCCCGGCGGTCCCCTTTTGGATTCCCTGGGCCGGAGTTTTGTTTAGTCTGCTCGTCATCAAGGCCCTGATGGGAGGAAGTGGTTCACCTTGGCTCAACCCTGTTCTCATCGCATGGGCCTTCTGCCAAACTTGCTGGCCCTCGGAGATGGGCCTTGGGAGGGCCATCTCGGGTGCCGGCTCAGCGCAAATTTCCGGTTTTCTGCTGGAGCACCAAAGCACCTTTGATCGCTCGTTCACCGAATGGCTCAATAGTAACGTCCTCTCCTGGATAAATATACAATTGCCTGGCGGCTACATTGACCTCATCAGCGGTCTGGGAAATGGGGTCCATTCCTGGAACGCCGAGGCCGGTGCAACTCTCCTGCTAGCCTCCACTGTGTTTCTCTTGGTGCGTGGCACCATTCCCTGGCAGATTCCTAGCTTTTTTTTCGTAGGTTTTGCGGTTCCCATGGCAGTTCTCGGCGGTCTGCCATCCGGAGCCGGGCTTTTTGCAGGTGACGTTCTCTTTCAGGTCTTTTCGGGAACCTTTCTTCTTGGGATTTTTTTTCTAGCCACAGACACTTCGAGCCGTCCTTTATCGGAGTCTGGACTAGCCCTGTTCGGTCTGGGGGCCGGCATCCTCACCTTCTCCCTGAGAACCTGGGGCGCTCACCCCGAAGGAGTGGGTTACGCCATTCTGCTGATGAACCTTCTGGTACCCTGGATCGACACAGCTCTCAAGAAAAAAGTCCTTAACGATTTTCGTTGATCGTGCTACAATCACCCTAAGGATTTATAGTGCGTTTTGCTGACCTCACTGTGGCTTTTCTACTGGCCAACAATGTTCTTTTTTGCCATTTTCTCGGGTTGAGTGAAATGCTCGGGCCCGTTTCATTTCAGAAGATCCTTCGCCGTAGTCTAACGCTTTCGGTAATTCTTGCCGTCAGTAGCGTTTTATTCTGGCTGTTCAACTGGGCCCTTTTGATACCTTTTCAACTCACTTATCTGTCTACGTTTTTTGCTGTAGCGAATGTAGGTGCAGGCTACTGGCTTTATGTCTGGATCAGACGTGCCTTGGGTCGTGAAGGCTCTTGGCCCGACCCCCGGGAGTTTCTGTTCCATAGCCTACTTCTTGGCGGAATGCTACTAGCCGTAGGAGCCTCTCGTGACCTGGTAGAAGTTGTCGGGGTGGTATTGGCATCGGTGGTCGGCTATTCTGTCGGACTAGTATTGCTTCATGCCGTCCTCGTTCGTATGTCTCGGGAGCGAGTTCCGCTTCTCCTGCAAGGGATTCCATTTCAGTTGTTTACGGCCGGTTTGGTCTGGTTAGTACTCAATGGCTTGGATTTTCGGTTTACTGGGCAGGCCGGTTAATGACCGAAAGACGTCAGGTCATTCTAGGCTTCTGCTTCATCCCGTCGGTCTTCTCCTCCGAGGAAGTTCTAGAAGCCTATTACCAAAGCGTCGCCAAGCCTTTTCTCAGTATCGCATTCCGTTTTCAAGACGTGCATTTTGCCGTGTTCTTTTCCGGACCCCTGCTGAACTGGTTGCGGTTGCGCCATTCGGAATATGTGGCTGCCCTTTCGGAAATGCTCAAGAGGAAGCAGGTGGAGGTGCTTGGTGGTGGTTTCTTTGCACCACTTTTGCCCCTGATTCCTCCAGGCGATCGCGTCGGTCAAATAGAGGAGCTAACAACAACTGTTCGCAAAATGTTTGGTAAACGTCCTCGCGGTCTCTGGCTTACCAAGACAGTTTGGGATCCCGGGCTCGTGTCGACGATTGCTGCCAGCGGATTGGAGTTCACTTTTCTCGACGAAAAAGAGTTTGAACGATTGGGCATCGAAGGTCAGCGGTTGCACCAGCCAAGGTTGACGGAGTTTCAAGGTCGGTTACTAACGGTGCTGCCCCACCACGCCCGGCTTTCGGCAGAGGTACAGCACGGGAGTTTTGATGGATTTTTGCGCTGGAGCCGGGAAGCCATTGGCCCTGGTCCGTCGCTGCTGAGTATTTTCCATTGTTTTGATTCGCACGAGGGAACCAGTTTTTTTTCTCCCGGTTCCGCTGGATTCGAGGCTTTCCTTGACTTGGTTCGTTCTGAAAATCTCAGCGTAGAGTCTGTGACACCCTCGGCGGTGCTCCGATATTATCCACAGGCCCTCGAACGCAGTTACTTCACGGGAACCACCTATGAAGACCTCGCCGCTAGACTAGGTAGAGTGGCACCACCTCAGTCGCGACTTCAAAGCTGGAAGCATTTTCTGGCCGACGATAAAGCGGCCAACAGCCTTTACAACAAGATGGTCTATGTCAACTTGCTCGTTTCCTCTCTGCGCGGTGACAAGTACAAAAAAAAATCCGCTTACGAAGATCTTTGGAAGTCGCAAACTAGCTCTGCCTACCTTGGGAGTGCCCAACAGCTAGTTCTAGAGCGGAAGCAGGCCTTTGCCTGTTTGTTGAATGCTGAAGTGCTACTAAGAGATCGGGCTACTTTCACCTCGGCACTCAGCAGTCAGGACTTTGACCTAGACGGTGTCAAGGAATACCTTTTTCAAGGCAAGAGCTATAATTATTACGTCGATTCCTTTGGAGGCCAAGTTTTCGAGTGGGACTGCCTCGATCGTCCCTGGAACTACGTCGACGAAACGGGAGGACGTGGTATCCATCGTCAAGTGTTTGTCGACCGGTTCTTCCGAATCGACCAACCCGAGATCGATGCCGCCCAATTCTATCAGCGTGAATATAAACTTGCTGAACTTTCCCGAGATTCAAAGACCCTGGCGCTTGTAGCCACCGATCACCTCGAGGGTAGAGGCGGTCTGCAACCGATACGCCTTCGAAAAACCTTTATTTTTGATGAAAACACGGTGCAAGTTGACTACGAGCTTGAGCTTCTCGGTGGCCCCGACTGGGAAGGCTGGTTCACTAGCGAAGTGCATCTCACTGCTGCCCATGGCCTGCAGTGGCTCGAACCTTCCAACTCAGTCCCGGTTACCCAAGTCGTTTTGGCTGACAGTTTCCAAAAGAGTCGGCTGCAATGGTCGTGGACTTCGGCCGCGCAGGTTTCGGTTGAAGACGGCAGTGTTCAACCCCGCTGGTGGATGATCCTTCACCCCGGCGAACCTTGGCGCTGCCGTGTTAATCTTTTGATGATGGAAGAAGCGTAAACAGGCTGTCTATCATGTCTTGCACTTCTACCCGGTACATGGTGCGAGCGGCCAGCAGTTCCAGAAATGCCTTCCGGTAGGACTTTTGACCTGCAAGTGATTGTCCCAAATAGAAATGAACCCTAGCTTCGAGCCCTGCCTCAAGATCGAGAGTCAACATTTGGTTGAGCAGATCGACTGAGGACTTCCAGTCTTTTTGAAGGAAATAGGCCTGAACAGTCTGAGAGAGCAACTTCTGATTGCCGGTGGGTCCTTTCGCACTTTCCTCAGCAAGTGTCCGGGGCGCCGGGAAAGCAATCGTCGCAACCTTCACGCCTTTGGTCCAAGCACTGAGGACCTTTTCAGTTTCGGGGCTTACCTTGGCGGGACTTTGTGTCGCAGGTTGAGTCGCCATAACCTGACCGGTAACCGGATCGTTAAAAAACGTGAGTTTAGGAACCGGCAGAGGGCGAAGCGACTGGTCTATCGCCGGCCGCAAAGCAGCCGAAAGAGCGGCTGTCTGCGTGGCTTCACTGACCTTGACCAGCGGAAAACCATAGGCGATTTCGGTGGTGTTAGCGGATGAAAAGGCTCCTGCAGTATTGCTGGCCAAGGCAGAGGCATCGACGACCGAATAGTAAAAGTCGAGCCCGGGAGGGGGCGCGTCTACCCATGGCGACTTTGATCCGGTAGTCGACCCTAGTAGCGTGGCATCTTTGAGGTTTGTCAGTGATTTGACCGGGATAGTTGTGCGGTAGATCGAGACTTTCTTTTCAGCTGGAACGGAACGGAACGAGATTTGCAGAGTTTTACCCGAAAGCGTCACCGTCAGCCCACTCACCGTGGCGGGAGCTTTCGGGTCAGCCGCGGCAGGACCGAGGGCTGAGGTTGTCTTATTGCGGTCTGGAATGAAAAAGTTGCGGCGGTTACCGTCGGCATCTTTGAGCAGCACCAGGTAGTACGAAGGTGCGCTCACTGTGAGGTCATCGAACTGCATGACGCCCGCTGCTACTGTGGACAATAATTGTGCCGACGGGAGCGAGTCTTTCGCGATCTCTGTTGGAGAACGCCAAATCTCGTATTTGGCTCCCGTGAACCCAACGGCATCCTTCCACGTAAGCCGCACATGGCCTGCCACTAGGCTAGCATCAAGCTTGGTTATGTAAGCCTGCCCCTCCTGCCCCGAAAGACCGGAAGCCAACACGAGAAGGGGTAGCAAAATCCAACGGGACAACAATATCACCTGTAAAAGCCCTCTCTAAGGTTCTCGGTCCTGAGACACCAAAAATCAATCCTATTTGACAGGATTCCCCGAAAGACATAGATTCAGGCTATGTTCGTTTCGGCCGCTTGCGACTATGGAAATGACGACAGTCGCATCAAGGTAGACCAGTTGCTACTGCAGTACGGCTTCCGAAAAGTCCAAAAAAACTTGTACGAATCGACCAGCTTGTCTGAAAAAAACCTAGCGCGGCTGAAGCTCGAAGTTGACAGGCTTACCGACTTCTACGACACCCTGCGCCTCTACCAGTTTCCGATGGAAAACACCCTTGTGATTACCTCGCTCGAGGGAAAAAAATGGAAACGTTCGGTGCTCAAACCTTAGGAGAATCTCATGATCGAAGACCTTCAAAACCGCATCGCACAAATTGGCATCCAAGCGCGTGAAACATGGAGGCGTCTTTGACCCGGACGCCGTCAACCAGCAGATAGAGGACGAAGAAGCCGTTACCCACGACCCTGCGTTTTGGAACGACCAAGAGCGGGCCCAGAGGGTGATGGCCACTATCAAAAGACTTCGTGGACGCTTGGAACCATGGAAAGGTTTGCTTCAAGACCTTGATGATTTAGAAACCCTCAACCAAATGGCAATGGCCGAGGGTGATCAGACTCAGGAAAGTGAACTTGTCGCGCTTGTGGCAAAGGTCGAGGAAACCTACCAACGGCGTAAAGTTCTTGAGTTGTTGTCGGATGAGGCGGACCCGTTTGACGCTTACCTTGATATCCATGCGGGCGCAGGAGGAACCGAAGCTTGTGACTGGGCGTCGATGCTTCTGCGCATGTACACCCGCTGGGCTGAGCGTCGCAAGTTCAAGGTGGAAGTCGTCGATCTTTTGGAAGCCGAGGGTGGCGTCAAGTCGGCCACCTTGCAGATTTCCGGCGAGTTTGCCTATGGCTATCTGAAAGCCGAAAACGGAGTTCATCGCCTAGTTCGCATCAGTCCATTTGATGCTGCTGCGCGGCGTCACACAAGCTTCACTTCAGTTTCTATCCATCCCGTCATTGACGACACAATCACGGTAGACATCAAGGACGACGACCTGAGGATCGATACCTATCGGGCTCAAGGGGCGGGTGGCCAGCACGTCAACAAGACCGACTCAGCAGTGCGTTTGACTCACCTTCCCACGGGCATAGTGGTTCAGTGTCAAAACGAGCGTTCCCAACACAAGAACAAGGCCACTGCCATGGGAATTCTGAAGAGCAGGCTCTATGAACATTACAAATTGGAACAGGACAAGGAAATGGCCAAATACACAGCCGGAAAGAAAGCGATCGAGTGGGGATCACAGATCCGAAGTTATGTCTTTCAACCTTACACCATGGTCAAAGACCACCGCAACAAACACGAAACAGGAAACGTAAACGCCGTTATGGACGGCGACATCGATGACTTCATGGAGGAGTACTTGAAGTTTTCGTGGGAGAACAAGAGCTTCGTTCCCGATGGTGATGACGACCTCTAGGCTTGCTCTGGCGGCATTGTGGATTTCTCTCGGAATCCACCTCTGGGCACAGACCGATCCTGCGGTTGTTCCTACCCAATGGACTTGGGCCTATGCCGAGTTTCAGGTAGACCCGACGGGCCCAGCAGATTCACCTTGGCGGATCACCCTTCCGCAGTTGCTGGTCAAGGGCTGGGAACAGCCCGAAAAGCACGTACTTACGGAACCGGAAAAAACAGCTTGGCGAGGTAAAAATCTGGCCCGCCAGCGTTTGGAGATTCAGAAACAGCTAGACCAAAAGGCGCTTGATCGTAGCCGACTGCTGCTTGGTCCCAAAGTAAAGCCTGCCGAGGTAACGGCTGCCGAAAAAGCGATTGCTGATCTTGCGGCACAATTTGAAGCGCTCGATAAAGCAACGCCACAAAGTTTGCCGGAAAGCCTCGTGCTTTCTCGCAAGGACGCTCCGGGACACGAAGGATTTCCCTCAACCAAAACCTCACCGCAAGCTCTCGAACTGGAGTCGGGAGCTTACTACCTTTTGACAGGAAAGGTGAAAATCGTCGCAGGATACCTTTCGGTCTCGGTTTTTTTGACGAGTACCCTCGAACGAAAGGTTCTGGCTAGTTGGAGTTCCACTTTTGCGCCCGATGAGGCCCCTGAACAGATGGTGTTAGCGAGAAGAACCCTTCAGGAGGTTTTTTTGGGGCGACCTTGGGCCTCCCTGGAGTTGACGAGCACCACCGAAGGAACCTCCGTAGAGGTGGGAAATTACGGTACGGAAACTCTACCATGGCGCGGTGAAACCCTGAGCCCGGGCCCACTTACGCTCAAGATCCATCGTCCCGGACTCGCCACAGAAGTGATGCCGGTTGACCTGCTTCCGGCACAAGTGACGAGGCTCCACCTGCAAGTTCCTGAAGGCGAGGTGCAGACCCTACTGCTGACAAGCGAGCCTAGCGAGGCTTCAGTGACCATCGATAGCCGTCTGCTCGGATTGACCCCACTAAGGATTCCTAGACCACTTTCGACCGCGAGAATAACGGTAAAGCTGGAGGGATTCGCACCGACGGTTCTCGAGCTCGGACCGAAGTCCGCGCCTGAAATCGACGTGGTGCTCCAGGCCCAGACTCCCTCCCCGGATGTGACGGGCGCACGAGACCTTTACTACCAGTTGGCCCTGGCTACGACGTTTTCGATGGCCGGGGCAATGTTCCTGAGGGAAGGTGCCGACCAAGCCTACAAGCTCGCACTCGCCTACGCTAATGGAAAAAGTCTTGACAACTTTGAAGCTGCGAAACTGCAGTACGAGTTTACCTGGTATGTATCCCAGGCAACCTTGGCCTTGACCACTGGTGTTTTTGTTTGGATGATGTTGTCACTCGGTGACTACTTGAACGCTGCGCAGACCCCCATTCCTTAAGGTGCATCATGAAAAAAGGCTTGTTCCAGCAACTCCGTGAAAGGTTCTTTGGACCCGGAAACCAGGCCGAGTTCGAGGAGATTGAGGACCTTTTGCTGGAAGCCGATCTTGGGTACAAAACCGCCAAGGCCGTGTGCGAAAGTTTGAGGGATCTTGCTAAAAAGGGAAAACTTAAAACCCGGGAACAACTGCGCGGCGCGCTCAAAGAGGTTCTGCGTCCTCTGCTGAAGTCTATGGTTCTGCCTTACAGGCCGGATGGCCTCAACCTTTATCTGTTGCTGGGCGTCAATGGTGTTGGCAAAACTACCTCGATTGCCAAGTTGGCGGCTTGGATGAAAGCAAACGACCGCGGCCCCGTGCTGTTGGCCGCCGGTGATACCTTCCGAGCCGCGGCGATTGAGCAGCTACAACTTCACGGCGACCGGCAAAATGTGAGGGTGGTGGCTCAGGCCCACGGCTCAGACCCCGGCGCGGTTTTGTTCGATGCTCTCAGCAGCGCTCAGGCCCGAGGCGAGAAGGTTATCCTCGCCGACACTGCTGGCCGAATGCATAATAAAATTAATCTGGTTAAGGAGTTGCAGAAACTTGACAAGATTGCCGTTTCGAAAGTGAATGGGGGTATCTACCAGAAAATTCTTGTCCTCGATGCGACAACAGGCCAGAACGCTTTCCAGCAGGCCCAGGTTTTTCATCAGGCCGTTGGCGTCGACGGCATCATTTTGTCGAAATATGATTCTTCCGGCAGGGGTGGCATCGCAGTTGCAATTTCTTCCGAGCTCGGCTTGCCTTTTTTGTTCTTCGGAACCGGGGAAAAACCAGCTGATTTTGCCCCGTTCGACATTGAACAGTTCCTTGAAGGGTTACTCGGTTCCGAATGAAGGCCATGCTGCCGGGTGCGTCAACCACCTTGATGGGTTGCCTACTGGTTCTGGCGCTGCCGCTGGGGGCACAAACTCAATGGGTCGTGTCTGATAGCCTTGGTACGACATCGCCAGAAGCGAACCAGCGATCCAAACCGGGTAAAGGGTGGTTCCTGGGAATTGAGCATTTGGGATCACAGGAGAAAAGAACCCTCACTTTTGATGGAGTCGAAAAGAAAGTCTTTGTTCTGGATTTTGATGAGGTGAACCGTCTTACCCGTTCACGAACCTTTCAAGGCGGCGTGATGGTCGATGATCTGAGTTATCAGGCTGGAACAACCTGGCCATCCCGAGAAACTCTATTCAACGATGGTCAGCCCAGCGTGCAATACGAATATGTGTTTGGTCCCGATGGCCTGCGAAGCAGACATGCCACCAATTCCAGCGGAGTTTTCCTCTATGAAGACAAGTTGTCGCGGTTGCCGGACGGTCGGTTGCGCCGCCTCGAGCGCGATGGTCCCGATGGTCCCCTTGCTGAGGTCTCTTGGACCTACAACTCTCAGGGTCTGGCTCAACTTTGGGTGGCAGACGAGGACCTCAAAGCAGCTGGAAGGCATAAGCTGGTCACCTACGGATCTGGTTCGGTTCGTGAGGATCTCCTTGAGAACCTCACACTTCTGCTTTCCCGCGTCACCGTGGATCAAGCAGGGGGAGGGACTACCGAGCGCGAGAGCTCAGGAAAAGAGAACGCAGTGGTGGATAGGGTCAGAGACTCCCGCGGACGCCAAATCTTGGAGACCGTCAGCATACCCGGGCAACCGAACAAGGTGACCCGCTGGAATTGGGACGACAACGACCGCGTGACCCATGAGGAAACCGACATCCCGGGTGGTCTGGAGACGACAGACGTGACTTATGAGGGTGACCAGATTGTGACCGTGCACCGCCGACTGGGAGAAATTACGACCCGGCAGACGGAGGTCGATGGCGAAAAGGTTCTTGTTGAACTCTTCGATCGTGGTGAAAAGTTTCTGGAAGAAGCGTGGCACGGGGGACGAAAAACCGCAGAACGGTACTTTACCGATGGTCGGTTAGTGAGGGAGAGAAAGCTGTGAATGCGGCACTTGGTTTCTTGGCTAGCCGCTACCTCGTGAGTCGCCGCAAGCACCGTGGAATGGGTTCATCGGTGTCTTCCTTCGTGGGGCTTTCGGCGGGCGTCGTGGTTCTCAACTCGGTGCTTTCGGTCATGAACGGCTTTCAGCTCACCTACATTGAGTCGCTCATGGAGGTTTCCTCATCACACATACGCTGGAGTACTGCGGCTCCTCATCAGGAAGCGCTGAGGGCTCTAGAGGGAGTACCTGGAGTGGTTGCGGTCTTGGATGAGACCGAAAGCCAAAGTTTGGTTTCGACCGAGGCCGGAGGGGAGCGGGGGGCCGTGGTTCGTGGCTTTCCCCCCGGTGCCCTCACCCGCGACCGGGGTTTGGCGGCCCATCTGGATTGGGAATCGGGCGGTATGCCGCAAATGGGAGAAGTCGCTCTCGGAAGTGCACTCGCGCACACCCTTGGTGCTTACCTAGGGGGAACTGTGAGGCTCACAGCGCTGACAGGGGCAGGTTTTTCTCTCCTGGCTCCTACAACACTGGAATACCGGCTGGCGGGCACGTTTTCGACGGGTTACTACGATTTGGATGCCACTTGGGTCATTCTACCGCTCGCTGAAGCGCTCGCGGGTTTGGCCGGACCCCAGGACCGCCTTGTTGCAATTAAGCTCAAGCACCCCGAGGATGCCTCATGGATGCGGATCAAGCTGGCCGAAGCGACCGGACGTCCGCCGGGTGAGTTCCGCAGTTGGGATGAGTTTAACAGTGCTTTCTACGGTGCCTTGCGCACGGAAAAGACTTCCATGATGGTTTTGGTAGGGTTAATTTTCCTTGTCGTCGGGGCCAATCTGTATTTCTCCCAAAAACGGGCTGTCTTGGAGCACAGGGAAGACCTCGCCCTGTTGAGGGCTACCGGAACTTCTGCGAGCCGGCTTCGTCTTGTGTTCACTCTCGAAGGTTTGACCGTTGGAACCTCGGCCGCTGTTGTGGGGACGCTTGCCGGCTGGGCTTTGTCCCTAGCTCTTGGTTCCCTTGGACTTTTTTCTTCAGAAGCTTTTTATATTCCTGCCGTTCCCGCCCGAATGGTGGTGGATGAGGTCCTAGCCATTGCCGTCGCCTGCATAGCCTCGGCAACTGTCGCGGCGGGACTTGCCTCAGCTCAGGTGCTCAGGGTAGCACCCGGGGAAGTTTTGAAGCACGCATGAATGAGCCCTTGCTTGAGTTCCTCAGGGTTACCAAGGAGTTCAGAGAGACTGCCGAGCCGGTGGTTTTGTTCCGAGATCTCGATTTTGCACTTCAATCAGGCCATTCCGTATCGCTGATGGGGGAGTCGGGAACCGGCAAAAGCACGTTCCTGCAATTAGCAGCGGGTCTAGACACCCCATCCTCCGGAGCGGTTCTGCTGGGAGGCCGTGAAATCAGCTCTCTACCGGAAAAAGACCTCAATGAACTGCGGGCCCAAGGCGTGGGTTTGGTCTTTCAGTTTCATTTTTTGCTCAAAGAGTTCTCGGTCCTTGAAAATGTCCTTCTTCCAGCCTGGCTGGCCGGTACGCCCCGAGTGAAGGCCACCAAGCGAGCCCTGGAACTTCTGGAACAGGTGGGTTTGTCTGCACGTCAGGGGCATTTCCCAGCCCAACTTTCCGGGGGTGAAAAGCAACGGGCTGCTCTGGCCCGGGCCCTGATCAACGACCCTCCTTTAGTGCTCGCCGACGAACCGACCGGTAACTTGGACGAGCGCAACGCTGCCCTGGTCCAGGACCTGCTTTTGCGTTTGGTGGTTGACCACCACAAGACGCTTCTATTGGTTACCCACGACAAAGTCTTTGCCGGCCGGACGGACCTGAGTTACCGGTTGACAGCAGGAAAGTTGGAAAGATCGTGAATCCTCGATTGGGCTTTAAACTTGGTTGGAGGGCCTTTGTTACCAGAAGTGGGGTAGGTGGCGGACGCTTCCTTTGGTCGAGTTCGCTGGCCCTTGCGTTGGGGTTGGTGCCTTTGGTGGTTGTTCTGTCAATTGCCGATGGAATGATCGACAGCATTTCTTCCCGAACCATTGAAACCCTGCTTTCGCATGAACAGGCTTGGCCGGTTACTTTGAACGCAGATCAAGATCTCCAGGAAAAATTGTCGAAGGTGGCTGGCTTCCGTGCCGCGTACCGCGAACAAAGCGGTTTTGGCCTCGCTTATTCGCAAACGGCGCGCTTAGGGGTGACCTTGCGTGGTGTGGAAGACCGTTGGGCAGGGGATCCCGGCGTAAGGAGGTTCTTGAGCGCCGATTCGGGAACCCTTGTGTTTCCCGATCAAGAGAGCCTTTGGGTCGGCCGGGAAGCCTCGGTGAGGCTGGGGGTGAAAGTTGGCGACCAGCTCAAAGTCCTGACCACCCGCACGGGCGGTACTCTCAGAATCCCTCGGGTTACAACGTTCACCGTTCGCGCTATCGTTAGCGTGGGGTATCAGGAACTCGACCGCTTATGGGTGTTCCTTCCCGTCGAGACCTCCGTGCGCCTGCTCGACCCCCTTCAGAATCCTGTTTTTTTCGGTATCAAGAGTGACCGCCCTCTTTCGGAGACACCGGCTTTTCTGAAGCAAGTGCGTGAGGTCCTTGGCCGTAACTGGCAGGTTTATAGTTGGCAGACCACGGGACGTTCTCAGTTCCTAAACTACCAGGCAACCCGCTTCCTTCTGCTTTTAGTGATGGCCCTTATTGTTTTGGTGGCAGGAATCAATATCGCCACCTCCATGGTGACTTTGGTCCGCCAGCGCCGAGAAGAGACCGCTATCCTAAAAGCCCTCGGGGCGTCTGTTGGCCTGGTTCGGTTTCAGTTCCTCGTTCTCGGACTCTGCGCCGGATTGCTCGGAACTTTGGCAGGAATAGGGCTTGGAGTACTTGCCGCTGTCGAGATCAATGCGCTTGCCTTCGCTTTAGAAGCAGTTTTAAATGGTTTCTCAGCTCTACGTGCCTGGTTGATGGCGACCGATGCGACTTTTGTGCATCTGCTGAACCCGGCCTACTACCTTGAAACCCTGCCGGTCAAGTTTGACCTTGCTCTGCTGGCTCTAGTCGCAGCCGGAAGCGTCACCTTGGCCGTGGTTGCCTCAGCTGTCCCAGCGTTTCAGGCCAGCCGACAACGACCGATTGAGGTTCTTCGGCGGGTATAGGGTCTCAAGCACCGGTCACTTTTTTCAGGTTGGCCATCAGATTTTCCAAATCGTCCACTGTGGCGTCCTGCTCGGGGGTTCCATCGGTGACGTTGAGAAGAGCCCCGGGTATTTCCGTCAGAAATGGACTAGGTTCGGGATGAAAAGTTTCTTTAAGTGTGCGGCGGGTGGTGCAGGCCGTCATGTAGAGCTTCTGTCTGGCCCTCGTGATCGCCACGTAGAACAGTCGCCGCTCTTCTTCCACCATGTGAGGCCCCTCTTCGATGCTTCTTTCGTGGGGAAGAATTTTGTCTTCGACCCCCATTAAGAACACAACGTTGAACTCGAGTCCCTTGCTGGCATGAATAGTCATCAGGCTCACCGAGCCCTTGTCTTCCTTGTCGTTTAGGTCATCCCGGGTGATGAGGGTAATGCGGTTAAGGAAGCTCATGAGGTCGGTACGAGGGGCTTCAGGGTCATTCTCCCAGTCGTCGAGGAACTTCATCAGGCTTTCTACATTCTGCCATTTCCATTTGGCGACCTTGTCGCTGTTGGGGTTGTCGGCCAGCAGGAACTCCCAGTAGGCAATGTCTTCCAGTAATTCCTTGAGGTGCGCCGCGAACTTTCCCTTCGGACTTCGTGCCCGCTTGCGGTAGTCACCTATCAACTCCAAAAACTCCGAAAGGTCGGCCCGCGCCTGGTCAGAGATTGGCGCTTGTTCGCTCAGAAGGATGTCTTTCAGGGCATCAAAGAGTGAGATCGACTTCAGCTGGCTCACGCGGTTGAGCGTTTCCAGGAGAACTTTGCCGGCTCCGCGACGGGGGGTGTTGAGCACCCGAAGGAAGTTCACGTTATCGCGAGGGTTTGTGAGCACGCGAAGGTAGGCAATAACGTCTTTTACTTCCTTTCGCTGGAAGAAACTCGTACCGCCGGACATCTTGTAAGGAATATTTGTCGCCAGCAATTGCATCTCAATGTTCTTAGTCAGGCTGTTGGTCCGCACCAAGATACCAAAATCGTCGTATTTCCGGTTCTCTCGGAAGACTAGGGTTTTGATGGTTTCGGTGATAAACTGGGCTTCCTTGGTTTCATCCTCAGGGTGGACGAGTTCGATCGCCTTTCCGGCATCCGCCTGCGTCCATAAAGCTTTTTCCTTTCGGTTGGTATTGTTCAGAATCAGCGCGTTTGCGGCCGCAAGGATGGCTCCAGTCGAGCGGTAGTTCTGTTCCAGCTTGATCTCTTTTCGCTCGGGAAAATGCTGCTCAAACAAAAGGATGTTCTCAAAATTGGCCCCCCGCCAACTGTAGATGCTCTGGTCGTCATCGCCCACCACACACAAATTGTGGTGTTCACGGGCCAAGAGTTCTACGAAACGAAACTGGGTGATGCTGGTATCTTGAAACTCGTCGACCATGATGTAGCGGTAGCGCTCACGGTACTCTCCCAGGATGTCGGCGTGTTTTTCAAACAATTCCAGCGGTTTGGTAATCAGGTCGTCAAAATCCACCGCATTGTAGAGCATTAGGTGCTCGGCATATTCCTGATAAAGTTTTTTCACTTCGCTAGGTTCGTCACTCCAGCCCTTTCGCTGGCTCTTGACCGCGGAAATCTGTTGCGCGATGGCCTGCAGTTCGGCCAACTCCCAACTCTGTTCAAGCACCCGTGCGCACTCCTTGAGCAGGGTGAAGCTATCGTCGGTGTCGTAGATGGTGAAGTTGGGCCGGTAGCCCAAAGCCTCACCTTTTTCCCGCAGGACCTGCACACCAAAGGCGTGAAACGTGCTCACCGTTAGATTGGTCAATTTTCTTCCCGTAAGCTGTTTGGCGCGCTCTTCCATTTCCCGTGCGGCTTTGTTGGTAAAGGTGAGGGCCAAAATAGCACTCTGGGGGATGTGGCACTCGAGCATGTGAGCGATTCGAAAGGTGATGACCCGGGTCTTACCGCTGCCTGCTCCGGCGATAATGAGCAAGGGGCCGTCAATCGTGTGAACCGCTTCGTCCTGTTCGGGGTTGAGCCCCAAGTCGCTCGTTCGCATGCCAAAGGTATACGGAATATCCTTCAACCGGGCAAGGCGTTGGAGCGAGGGGTCTTGACGCCGTTCTTAGGTTGGCGAGGCTGGAGTTGGCGATTCTGGCATGGCGGAGGCTTCTTTATCATTTGTCTTTTCGTGTGTCTTTTCCCTTTTCAAGCCCCGCTCCTTGAGGAAATCTAAAACAAGAAGGGATAGAACTGATTCGAGCTGAGTTCCAAGAATCGAAGATGAAGCGCCGTTTTGTTCGTGATGCTGCTCCTTTTCATGTTTTTGTATCTTCAACCAGAGGCGTTTATTGGTCGAAAAAAGGAGAATACAAAGGCAAAGAAGCATGAAAATGAGAATCGCTCCTATCGACGGAGTCAAGACAGACCCCCCTTGGTCGAGTCGATCGAGAATTCTTTCAACAAGTTGCGCCATCCCGACACAGAACAAGGCAAAAGCTCCAATCATAACCAGAACTAAAATGAGCACGCGTCTCATTTGATTAAGAATTGTCGCCGACAGTTTTTGAGTGCGATCACCGAGTAGGCTCGTTCGGCCCATAACCAGACTGATAAAGAGCTCGGCAAGATTTGAAAAATCCATTTAGGACTTCCTGTTTATCAGAAATAGTCTCGCAAAGACAAATCCTAATCCGACCCCTATCGCAAGAGAAGTTAACGGATAGGCTCGAATAAACTCACTCGATTTTTCTTTGGCCTCTTTAAGGCTCTTCTCCAGTTCTTCTAAGTCTTCAGGCTTCATTCCGGAGAGACTGCCTAAAGTAGAATCCACAGAAGTGTGCTGTTGTTCACTCATTTGAAAACCCCCATTGATGGAGAACTTGCTTTTAGCCCTAAGCAACAGATTGACTAAACGTCAACGCCGAGCATGACAGATTTGCCGCAAACAACTGTGGCTGTCAACCTCAAACTTGACGAGGGCAGGTCGGGGGAGATGTTGAACAGACTCCAGGAGTTTCTTGGCCCTTACAATGACAAAGGCCAGTTCAGGGCTCATAGTCCGGGGAAAGTTTTGGAACTGCTCACACGGCGCTTGAGGCCCTGGTAGAGTTCTCTGTCCAACGAGGGGAAAGCTCCGAAGATCCGGAATCGAAATCGCACTCGCAGCTCGGCCGTAGGCACCGTCAACAGGTGCAGGAACTCTCACAGAGGTTGTAGCAAGGAGTAAACAATTCGCACGGGGAGGAAAATTGCAAAAATCCTACATTGTTGTCAGAAACAAGGCCTATTTCATGTCAAAAACCCGGCTGGATTGACGGCGTTGGTGATTTCTGCTTTACTTTTTCACGATGAAGTACTGGCAGGAGCTATGGAAAGACCGTGTCTACTCAGTTCTAGCCCCCCTGTATGATCATGCCGGCTTAACGCTCTCGTTAGACCAGCTCTTGGCTGAGGTTCCGCCAAAGTCCGAAATGGGCGACCTCGCTTTTCCGACCTTCCCTCATGCGAAAGCCTTAAGATCAGCGCCCCCTCTCTTGGCCCGCCAAATTGCCACCGCGCTTGAGTGTTTTGCCGATGAAGCCACCATCGTACCACTTGGCCCTTACGTGAACCTGCATTTTGTCCGTCCACAGATCGTGTCCCAAGTGTTAGACGCCGTATTGGAACAAGGCCCGTCCTACGGGAGGAGTTCAGCCCTGCTCGATAGGCGGGTCATGCTCGAGTTCTCGAGCCCGAACACCAATAAACCGCTTCATATCGGACACCTGCGGAACAACACCCTCGGTGAGGCGACCTCCCGAATTCTGCGGGCAAACGGGGCCCAAGTTTACAAAGTAAACTTGCTCAACGACAGGGGCATCAACATTTGCAAGTCCATGCTCGCCTACACCGAGTTTGGTGTGGGCAAGACCCCTGCCAGCGAGGGCATCAAGCCGGACCGTTTTGTTGGCGATTACTACGTGAAGTTCGGCCAGTGGTCCGAAAGCGACCCGTCCGTCGAAGCACGGGCCCAAGACCTACTGCTCAAATGGGAGTCCGGCGACCCTGAAGTTCATGAGCTCTGGAAGACCATGAACAGTTGGGCCTTTGAAGGAATTACTCAAACCTACGCCCGCCAGGGAATTGCCTTTGATCGATTCTACCGTGAGTCAGAAACCTACCTGCTGGGAAAAGATGAGGTGCTAAGGGGCTTGGAAGCCGGGAAGTTCCAACGCCGTGAGGACGGAGCCGTGGTCATTGAGCTCCCGTGGCCTGATAACTCCAAGGATTCCTCGGGTGCTACCAACGCTGTAAAAGTACTCTTGCGACCGGATGGGACCACGATCTACATGACCCAAGACCTGGGAACTGCCATCCATCGCCACGGAGATTGGGCTTTCAACCAGTTGGTTTACGTGGTGGCCAGCGAGCAGGATTACCATTTCAAGATTCTTTTCCATTGCCTGCAGGTTTTGGGGCACGATTTCGCCCACAACTTGTTTCACCTCTCTTACGGGATGGTAAAACTACCCGACGGCTCGCGAATCAAAAGTCGGCAAGGAACAACTGCCGACGCTGACGACATCCTCGATGATTTGGAAGCCGGTGCTCTCGAAGAAATTCGCAGCAAAGGCAGGGAAGGGGAACTCGAGGATGTTGGGGCTGTAGCTTCGGCCATTGCTAAAGGTGCACTCCATTATTTTCTCTTGCAGGCCTCTCCGTCCAAAGACATGATTTTCGACGCCAAGGAATCGCTGAGCTTCAACGGAAACACCGGGCCCTACCTCCAATATATGGGAGCGAGGCTGACGGCCCTTTTGGCTAAAGTCCCGCCTGAGTCTTTGCCCAGCGCAGGGCCTTGTCAGCTCCTCGAAGGGCCAGAGGAATGGGAGCTTGTGAAATTGCTGGCAAACTACCCCGAGCTGGTCCGACAAGCCGGGCAAGGGCTCGATCCCAGCCTTCTGGCTTTTTTTGCCTACGATCTGGCCAAAAGTTTTAGTAAGTTCTACCACGATCAACCGGTGCTGAATGCGCCGGATCCTGGGCTGGCACGCGAGCGGGTGAAACTTTGCGCCGCCGTGCTTCAAGTCCTTAAGAATGTCTTCGATCTCCTAAACATTCCGTATTTGCGGAGTATGTGAAAAGGCTAACAAGGGGAAATACGATGTCCATGGTGCAACGGCCCGAGAAGTCGGGACTCTATGATCCACAGTTCGAGAAAGACTCTTGCGGGGTGGGTTTTTTGGCCCACATCAAGGGCAAGCGGAGCCATCAGATTCTGTTGGACGCTTCGAATATTCTGTGCCGGATGGATCACCGCGGTGCCCGCGGAGCGGAAATCGATACCGGCGACGGCGCGGGAATCCTAACGGCTCTTCCATGGGAGTTTCTGGAAAAAGTAGCCCTACGCGACGCAGGAATCCAGCTTCCAGCCCGAGGCACTTGGGCCGCAGGTTTGGTGTTTCTGCCCCAAGACAAACGGGAACGCGAGGCTTGCAAAGCCGAAATCAGCGATGTTGTCGCTGCGCGAGGGCAAAAGCTGCTCGGTTGGCGACGCTTGAAAGTCAACAACTCGACGTTGGGGCCTTCTGCCAAAGCCGCTGAGCCGGTTGTCGAAAACCTTTTCGTGGGAAGTGCGGCCGGAGTATCGGACGACGATTTTGACCGCCAACTGTTTCTCATCCGCAAGAAATCTACCCACCGGTTGCGG
>Ga0209084_1000363_pt1 | contig 42189 bp, 40 predicted proteins | sample C_130820_MF_Meta_FD_187309 | JGI IMG/M metagenome (GOLD analysis project Ga0209084, IMG submission 187309) | Freshwater microbial communities from Lake Croche, Canada to study carbon cycling - C_130820_MF_MetaG (SPAdes) (version 2) | ecosystem: Environmental > Aquatic > Freshwater > Lake... | reverse complement strand
TACGAGCATTGGAAGGCGCAGACTAGCGTAGGAGCTAGATAGTATTTCCGGTAGCTTCAAGAGCGCTGCTGCTCCAATTACCGGTGTCGCCAGAAGAAAGCTAAAACGCGCAGCATCTTCGTTATTAAGTCCTGCTAGAAGGCCGCCGCCCATTGATGCTCCTGAACGAGATATTCCAGGCAGAAGCGCGAGTGATTGTGCAGCCCCAATATAAATGGATTGCAGTGGGCTTAAGTGAGCGATACTTTCATCACTTTGTTTGGTGTTCTTTCGAGCTGCACGTTTGCGCAGTTGCTCAGCGCCTAAAAGCAGGAATCCATTAAGGATCAAAAATCCGGCTGCTATTTGAGCTGAAGCAAACAACTTTCTGATAGATTCCTGGAAGAGTAGCCCTATGATACCTGCTGGTATTGTTCCAATAACCAAAAGCCATCCGATGCGCGCATAGGTGTCATCTTTTTTAACTTCTCTTTGTTTAAGTGTCCTGAAGATACCGCTAATAATTTTCTTCCAATCCTTAAAAAAGAAAATAAAGAGGACTGTTGCGGTCGCCAGGTGGGTTGCGATTAAAAAAGTAAGGAAATAGCTATCATTTTGATGGATATTCCAACCAAGAATACTTGGAAGCACGACGCTATGGCCGAGGCTGGAGATAGGAAAGAGCTCGGTAATACCCTGAAGTAGACCTAGGATAATTGCTTGAAGGATTGTTATCACCTTGAAATCATAGCAAAAAAAAGTAGAAAAGGCATGCAGAACTTATGCTTTGCAACCTATAATTATTTCATTTTTTCGTAAAAATCCTGGTTTCCAAGGCGGATCATAACGCGCAATGATAGGTGTAGTGCTCGGCGTAAGGTTCTGCTTACTCATCCATTCCTGCAAATCCTGTATTTTGGAAGCTAACTTTTCATCTGATGTATAGCCTGAAAAGGTGAGCGTAGCTGCGGTCATCTCATTCATCTCGCTGAATGTAACAGCTTTTTGATTAGGAGCCGGTAAATCCTTAATTGAATACTCAGAGGGTATAACAAAGCTGACTCGGAAGGTACCATCTTTAGCTTGGGTAGTCATTACTGGTGCCGTCATCGCAATTTTTTTTGATGAACTGTTGCCTCCAAAGATATACCCTGCAAGAAATGAAAACCCACTGCTTCCAGCAGAAGCATGATCTTCGGCAGCTACCTCGACGTTACTCGTAAGGAATGCCGAATACTTTCGAAGTTCAAACTTTCCGTCCTTTTTACTAACTGTATACTTTGGGGTTTCGATTGCCATTATTGATCGCCAAACCCATTCTCTGCAAGTTCAGATTCTTTATGCAAAATGTTCAGCTGGCGAACCAGTTGTTCTTTTTCGCCCAGTTTCCTGAGCAGTCCTGCAATTGCAATTTCATGCATCCGAATTTGCTGAATAATCTCTTGTTCGTCGTTTATGATGAGATCTACTTGTTGAACTTGCTCTGCTTCATCGGCCTGCCGCGCTAGAAAATCATATGAATAGGGCAAATTGCTTGTATTTTTTTTCATAAGTAACCTCTTTCTATGAATAAAGGTAAAAACATTATTATCATTTCTAGTATACTCTTTTTTGCACATTGAAGGATTACGTTTTATGGACTCTAGTTTGAATTAATACCAGATACAACGTATGCTTAAACTACAAAAGAAAGGTTGAGAAAATTTGAATTCACCTATTAATCCAGAAGCAGACAAACGACTCGTTCACGAATTGTCAGCAACCGCTGAAGAACTTATCCATCAACACGATAAAGTCGCCCGCACTTGGGACTCTCAAGATGTAGTACCTTGGGAAAATGCCGTAAACTACAACCCGAGCTTTGAATGGAGTCCTGAGATATATCCGCTTGAACAAGGAGTGCGAAGCGCACTTTTTGTCAATGAATTAACAGAAATAAATCTCCCCTATTACACGAATACTCTTCTTATGCATGCCCCAGACAACCATCCTCTGGTTGAGTGGAGTCGACGCTGGACGTCAGAAGAATGGCGACATTCCGATGCAATACTTAACTGGATACGCCTGACAGGTGCTTATGATCCGCATGAAATGGAAACTGGACGCGTAGCGCAAATGCGAAGCGGGGATGTACCTCAACCAGGATCGACTGCTGAGCTTGTTTGTTATACCATCATGCAAGAACTTGCTACAGCAGTAGCGCACCGAAATACTGCCAAACATCTAGATAAAGAACGAGGCGGAAGAAAAATACTTGGGATTGTAGCAGGAGATGAAATGCTCCATCACCGCTTCTATCTTGAACTGGGTAAAGCAGCGCTCCAAATTGACCCAGATACAATGATGGTTGCTTTCAAAAACCAGTATCTTGATTTTACTATGCCAGGGCTTTCTATTCCGAACTTTGCTGAACACGCGCAGGCAATTGCGCGTGCAGATATTTACAGCGAGAAGCACTTTCACGAAGAAGTAGTAATGCCAGTTATCAAATCACTCGGTCTTTTCGCAATTGAAGGGCTTTCAAGTGAGGCCGCGCAGGCGCAAGAAAGAATCATGGGCCGATCCAGCAGATTCGAAAGAAGACTACAGAAAATGGCTGACAAAGAACGTAACGCCTAGGCTTTACGAAGTCCACGTTTAGTAATAGTGAGTGGCACAATACCAAATACAAGAATGAAGGCATAAATAACTGCAAAGCCGCACATTATACTTGGTAATCCTTCAATAGTTTTTGGGTTAATCGTATTTACTATTCCAGTTGGAAGGAGGAAGCTCAAAAAACCAACAACTTGGAGAATCAAAGCCTGACGAATTTTTTCGGTCGCCTTTATTGAATAATAGAGACAAAGACCAATGCCAACAAATAACCAAAAATAATAATATAGAAAATAGAAACCGCCGACCTTATCAGCGATTTGGAATATAGCATAATTACCGCCACAAGCGTGTGCTGAGATATCTGATGAGCTAAGACCAAATAATACTGCAAAAATAGCACTGACACTATAGGATATCGCCTTAAGCAGAGCATTTTTCTTTTTGGCAATTAAGGAAATTAAATGGATAGCGAGTGCCGGGAGTAGCGTAATAGATACGAAGCCGATATGTGACCACGTTTGCGCATTGTGTCCACCACACACATTAAATTCAGATAACTGAAAAAGTGCCAGAAAAATGAGCATTAATGATATGACGCGGGTTATTGGAGTCATCTTGTATCTGAGTAGCGTATAAGAAAAAAGAACCAGCTCTGAGAGCATAGTAATTACCATTACGGGAGGAGAAAAACAATAAAATGTCGAGGATTTATTTTTCATATATCTTCAGTGTAGCAGAAGATACCAAAAACACTCATTCGGTTAATTCAACAGGGTTGAGTACTATTTCGTTTACCCCTTTTTCGCCTATTCTTGAAATAGCTTCAAGCCGTTCAAGTGCGCGCGGATCGCTATAGTGAGCAGCGAAATCGCTATGAATGATACCTATGCTCAGGTGTGGGCGATAAAATCCTTCACCATTCGGATCGCGTCTAAGTCTAAAGCCTCGTTCGTTATAAATCCGAGCAATCTCTTCCTCCTCATCTTCAAGTTCATCACTTATAATTCCGAAACTAAGCTTGGTCTTTTTTTCTGAACCAAATAACCCAAGTCTTCCCAGTGAAACAACCAGAGGATTTCTCGTAGAAGCAACCTCTCTTAACACAGACTCCGTGGCGGGGCCTTCAAGTTTATGGCGGTGATCAAAGCGAGAAAAACCAACAACAGTGACCCCAATTGTCTCAGGAATAAATAGTCTCCCTACATTATTATCGAGCTCCGGAGTAAGTTGCTGGGCAATTTGGTCAAGGCGCGGTAAGCTTTCCTCGGCAATACTTCTTCTTATTGCATATACCCCTCTAAAGCTGGCTGTCTGCATAACATTTTGCTTGGGTCGCTGAGGGTTATTATTTCGTTTTCGAGCCATCATATTGTTTTTATTTTGCAAGGTACCTGATATTTTGTCAATATTAGATACTTTACTTTAGTTTGACACTCAGGGGGTCATTGGCGTATTTTGATTTAATGACTAAACCAAATATATACCTAGTGGGTGGAGAAATAGATAGAAAAGAAGAAGAATTTAACGAGACAATACTGCGCAATCTCTTTCGACTCATCGAAACAGGGAACCATGTAAGAGAAAAATACAATCCAGATATGGAGCCATTTGGTGTAGAAGCGATATCAACTGACGGAACAATGAAAATATTTATATACCGAGATGAAAATGACCCTCACGCAGATATAACCTTTTATGAAGGATCAAACGATATTAATCTTCGGAGGGATCACCCAAAACCATGCCAAGAATATATTGAAAATATGGGATTATGGGCAGGCTCATACTCTGAAACCTTTATGCTCAACCAAGATGGTTCAATTACTCGATCTGTTTACAAGGAATTTATTGACCACAATAACGAGATACGACCGGAGTTCAGTATCTTAATCGACAATGAAGAGATGATAGAAGACGATGCGCGTGATGAATTCATCAAAAGGCTTGAAAATATTTACTCGCTTTAATTTGAATCATCAACGGAGTCAGTGTCTACTTGTGCTACTTCATGAACCGCCACTTCGCCTGCTGATTTTTTTTTCTTATTTGAAATCTTAGATCTTGATTCACCCCCCCATACTCCATGTTCGATTTTGTTTTTAACAGCGTAGTCTTTGCATTGAGCAACATAGGGGCAAGTACTACATATTGCAATCGCTTGTTTAATTTCTGGTGTTTCTATAGAAAAGAAAAGATCCGTCTTTCCTTTGCAGGGTGCATCAGCTGCCCATTCGATAAAATTCTGCTCTAGAGTTGGATTATACTTTTTCATATTCAATAGCATATTATAACAGGATATGTTGTTTTTTTCCAATAATTATTGTATAATCTCAAACACAATGAACTACCAAGAAATTCTTACATTCGCACTGTCTAATGATGAAACTATAGAGCTTTCATCAGTTGAAGATAAGGCTAAATTCGTAATTAATTCAGTAAAAAATGAGCTCATTTCTCGCCGCGTAAAACTAGCCAATGAGTTGTCTGAATTGGATGCAATTCTTGAAGCTCATGAGATTGTAATTCCTGATACAAATGCTGAAATGTTAGATTTATCTGTACGGGAAATCGGTATACGATCAATGGGAGCTAACGCGCTCTATCGAGCAGGTATTCGAACACTTGAAGATGTTTGCCAAAAAACTCCAAGAGAATTACGCTATTTATCCCGTTTCGGAAAAGGCTCATACCAAGAACTTGTCGCTGCGCTTGAAGAACGTGGTCTTTCGCTTAAAGAACCAAAAAGCCCTTTTTAATTAGTCGTGACAACTTGTGATCCGACCGACACTTCTTTTGGCGTAGGCCAGGTAATAGTAAAGGTCGTACCCTTACCCTTAACAGACTGTACATCAATATCTCCACCAACCTGATCCATAATAAGCTTATCTAGGTACAGACTCACACCGAGACCATCATGATCAATCTGTAGCGCGCTTGAGTTATCACTTCGAGAGAATGCACTAAACAAGTGACTCATCTGGGAATCGGTCATACCTTGTCCTTGGTCACTAACAGCTAGTGAGGTCATTGCACCTTTTTGTCTTAATTTCACTTCTACTGTTCCGTTAATAGGACTGAAATCTACTGCGTTTGCGAGCACACTGGCTACCACCTGATTAACGAACTGGTCTGTTCCGGGAACCATGAGCACTGAATGCGGCGGAACAACTTTTAGGATTAGATTCTTTGAAGCGACCAACTCCTCAAGATCCTTCTTAGCTTCACTCACAACATCTGAGAGGGAAGTGTATTTGGATAAATCTACTGCGTTTTCTTCATTTTGAATGGTAACAAGCAAGGTGAAAGTTTCTACAATTCGTCGTAAGCGTCGAGCACCCTCGTGCAGAATTGTGTGTGCCTTATTTTTATCTGGGATTTCCTCAACCAGTGTTTCAATTTTTTGGACGTCTGCATTTAATTCTTGAGCTGTTGATCCAATCAAGTTTTCTCGTGCTGTATCTAGTTCCATTTCTTGATCCTTAATAAGGGTTTCGGTTGCTTTCAGCTTTCTTGAAGTCACACCAAGGAAATCTATAACTATGTACAGTGCGATTGCAATAAGTATGAAAATTAAGATCTCTGTCCAAATATGTACGGTGCTTATTTGTAGTTTTCGGTAATCTCTTGCAACGAAGTTACTGAGTAGTCCGAAACCAAGTACTAGAAAAACTGGAAGCCAGAATCGAATATCTCTAAGTACTGATGGCGCTTTAGATTCTTTGGGGTGCTGAATTGAACGTAGCGTAACGCTGTGCTCGATCTTGGACATGATGACACTTACTTTATTCTGCAGCGCAGTTGCAAGGGTCGTAATGCGACTGGTGACCTTCGGCTCAAAGGCTTCATCCTGCAGGAGCTCAGCACCGCCTACAAGCAAAGTGACTGGTGCGCGCAAGTAATTAGCTGCAAGGTGCCAGAACGTATCCCGTTCTTCGGCAAGCTTTTGTTGTTTTTTAGCTAAACCAAGTGCTCTTCTTAGGCGAGCAGATTGTCTCATCCATTCACTTAATGCTAGAAATACACCAACAAGTAGTAAGCCAAAAAGAAGGTAGGGGAAGTTTATGATTACTGATGCAGGGATTTTTTTAACAACAGAACCTATATCTGAACCAACTGTCTTAAAGAAACCAATAATGCCGCTATCTTTAGTATTGGGTGCAGAGGCAGTTTGCTTCCTATTAATAGCAGGTTTAATGGTTGCAGGAGTATCTTTATCTACAGGTGGTGTAGGTGCAGGAACAACTGGTCTCTTTTGCTTTGTTACTTGTTGAGCCGTGGGGTTCACGGTTGGGGGAGTAACTGGTGTTACGATTCGATTAGGGTTCAGCACTGGCAGACCTGAAGTTACGCCCCAAATTTTATTGAAGTCCCAAGCATTAAGGGGAGGATTCGTCGTATTATTGTTGAAATAGTTGGGTGCAGAATTATTTCGATTCACAGGATTGCAGATCGTTGAGGCGGCAGGAGGGTCTCCATCACTAGTGCACAATATATTTTTTGGCTCATTAGATGAAGCATCATAATATGATGTCGACGTCTGATTCCCCCCGTCATCATAGCCAAAAAGTGACCCAATATAGTAACCATAGCTTGTTCCCGGATTTGGGTCTATACTTTTTGGCAATAGAAAACCTACATTAGAAAATACATTTTCGTATGTCGTAGAATATGACTCTCCCACCATACCTCCGGCATAAACGTATCCTTGAGTAGACAAGTTTAGTCCGATTGTTCCAGTGACGTAAGAGTTACTTATGTCTGAACTGTCGATATATTCCGAAAGGCCACCAACATACCTACTACCATTTGTGATGTTTGTTGAAGCATATGAATTAGAAACTGTAGAGGAATATAAATATGAAACTAACCCACCTACATAATTATAGTTACCATTATCCGTAGTTGCGACATTATCTATGGAACCTTGGAAAGAAGATTGATCAATTGTTGAATAGTCAGCTTCACCTAAAAGCCCGCCAGTTTCTGCACCCAAAGCGCTTGTTACTCCAATCTCAGTATTAACGGTAATAGAACCGCCCGTCACATGCGCGTTTGTAACTGCAGAATTATATATAAAACCACCCAGAACACCAATATATGGAAAATAATTATTGCTTGCAGCATTACTAATAATAATTGGATTAACGAAAGAAACGTTCGCAATTGAACCATTTTCTACTACGCCAAATAGACCAAGTAAAGAACTTGCCCATTCATATCCTGGTGTAAGCGATTCAACGTCCTCGTACAGATTAATTATCTTGTGCCCGTTACCGTTAAAAGTTCCTTCGAACACTCCTCTGCCCATAAAGTCACTACCATTTCCAAGCGGAAGGAATCCCTTGCCGCTGTTCCAGTTCCTGGAGGCACTGCAATCAATGTCTTGAGTTAAGTTGTAGGTTCCTTGAGGATCACCAATAGATATATCTTGTAATTGCTGGCAGGTTGAAATCGAATAAATAGGGGCGGCAGGTACCTCGAAGGATGTGGTAGCGCCTGAACTTTCACCAAAATTATTGATTGCTGTTACCTTAAAATCATAGGAAATGCCACGTTTTATTAGTGAAGGTACGCTGAAATTAACGCTACCAGATGAAGTATTAGTGTAGTATGTCCAGCTGGAATCTGAACTTTTTTTGTAATAAATATTGTAATAGTTTATCGAAGAGCCTCCGTCATAATTCGGCGCACCCCAAGTAAGGGTTACCCCGTTAGTCGCATCACCACTCGCAGCTAGACTAAGAGGGGCGTTGGGCACGCCTTTTCTTCCTGTTTGATATGCGAAGTCTGAATATACTGAACCTGAATTATTCACAACAGGTGAGGCATCGCTAATATTAACCGTTCGAAGTTGTGGATAGCCAGAAGACGTTTGCCAAATACTCGAGAAATTCCAACCATCTAATGGGTGATTAGAAGAATTATTACCAAAATATCCAACCGCTGGGGGATTGAGATCATATAAAAAAATACATGGTGAGCTATTGCTATTAGTACTAACTCCGGAGCAAATTCCAGTTGTGTAGTTTGTACTTATATCAAGAATTGCGTTTGTGTCTTGATTAGTCCCAATAATTCCGCCAATATTTTCAAAATTGGTGGTGTTGAATACTACATCATTAAAACTATTAGTAATAGAAACATTGGCAGTATCATCTGTTATAGCTTCAACGAGCCCACCTGCGAATCCTGTTGCTGCATTTGGAGTTATTGCTCCTGCAGCGTATGAATGCTCAATTGAATAATTATTGCCATAGCCAACGAGACCAGCACTATAGCCAGCATTACTAATGGTGGTATTTGAGTAACTATCCGTTATTGAAGATTGATTGGTATTGGTATTCGAAAGGTGCGCTACTAGCCCAGCGAAGGAACTAAGTTTTGAAGAACCGGAGTCTTGAGCGTCATCGGCTGCTGTCATAGTGCCGTTTACTGAGCTTCTATCTACCGTTAGCCCATATCCGTCACCGACAAGGCCACCCACATCAGACCATACTATAGCAGAAGGGTTAGGTGAAATTGATAATTGCAAGCTCCTCGCATTGCCAGCCTGAAAGTATTCAACCTTTATTTCATGCGTTCCACGGTTTAAGCTAACGCCGATATCTTCACAGCTTGTTCCTCTTGCATACCAACTGTCGTCAATTATATCTCCATCAACGTACACCCTGACTCCGTCATCAGAACAGACATGAAAATTGGTCTGACCACCAGCGAAAAATTTAGTTGCAATATATTGAGCAACAAAAAAGGTGCTATTGATGCCAGGAGCAGGTGATTGAATACTATTTGAAAAGTTGTTGTTTAGTGTTTGTTCATGACCGGTGTAGTCTGCTGCTGTTGTTGGGATTATGGGGCCGGTACCTTCAAAGTTTGGAAGCATATTCCAATACTTTGCAGAGAAGCCAGTGTCTGCATTATGGATCGTATCTGAGCCATTTAAATTGGTAACCTTAACATTAGTAATAGTTGCGTTATTGGCTATGGCGGCGACTCCGCCCCCAACATGGTATTGCCCAACTATAGACTCATGATCAATCGTAAGATTTCGTATATGCGCTGAATCAATTGAGCCAAAAAGGCCGGCAATATCTGAAGTGGGATGTTCAGTTAGATGTGAAATGGTGTAGCCATTTCCATTAAGTGTTCCAACGAAAGGCGCTTCTGATTTATACTGATTGCCTCCAACTGGAATAAAACCAGTTCCGCCATTCCAAGTTGCTGAGTCGGAACAGTCTATGTCCTGCGTAAGCGTATATGCGCCACCAAGATCAAGTTGCATATCTTGAAGCTGTTGGCAGGTAGAAATTGAAACCGTGGCTTGAGAGGGAGTGTACGATACTTGATTAGTTTGGTTTGAATAATAGCCATTCGAGCTCTTAGCGATAATCCAAAACGTATAGCTATTGCCAAGTGTTAAGGATGGAAGATCTTTAGTAGTAGCGTCAGATCCAGTATCTATTGCCCATACATCACTTGATCCAGTTATTTGATAAAGCACATAATAGTCAATGGAAATCCCTGTAGGTGTTGCAGAAGGAGTCCAGCTCAAGTGAACCCCTGTAGAAGTAGTTTGTGTTGCGCTTAGATTTGTAGGATCAGTAATTGGAGTCTGCGGGGGCCTGAGCTCGGGAAGACCAGTTGTAGTTTGCCAGATATTCGTGAAGTCCCAAGAGGTAAAGGGGGGATTAGTGCTGTTATTCGTAAAATAGCCGGGCTGAGCATTAGTGTCAATTGGAGTACAACCAGTTACGGGTATTGAACTATATCCTCCACAATTGGGCGTTCCTGCGGCTACTGAGTCAAAATAATTAGTTTCTGTAATATCTCCACCTGGATTCGCTAGCCCCAAAATGCCACCTGGGCTTGCTATCCCACCGCTATTATTTATTTGTGTTGTGGAGAATGAGTTGTGTGCAACAGCCGAATCAGCCCACCCATATAATCCTCCGGTTCCATTACTAACATTACCCGTTACATACGAGATTGACCCTGCGGCATAATCGTTAAGAATCGGGCCATCATCATATCCAACTAGGCCTCCTACATTTATAAACCATCCACTAACGTGAATTGATTGAGTTATGTCACTATAAGAATTAGCTAAAGTACCATCATTTCGTCCAACTATTCCTCCTATGGAGATGCCTCCGCCACTAGACGAAGTGTATACAGTAAGAGAACCTTGCACAGAAATTGCATTCATGTTTCCATTATTTACTCCAACAATCGTTCCTACATTTACTCCAAGGACTAATGGATTATTCGATGCAACTTGAATATTTACAAATTTTAAATTACTAAGACTTCCGTAATTTTCATAAACGAAAGCACCGGCTTTATCAGATATAGGTTGTATTCCATAAGGAGTTAAGTATGCGGGCCGGTCATTGGATAAATCTGATGAGAAGTTATCAAATTCAATGTTATCGATGACTCCATTATTATCTTTAAACATTCCGCGATCTAGGGATAAGTTAGAGATTTTATGACCATATCCATGAAGAGTGCCCTGAAAAGTAGGTATAGCTAACGCCTGTAAGCCTGTACAATCGATATCTTCAGAAAGATAAAAAGTACCGCTAGGATTATTTTCAATTTGACTATATATCTCCGTGCAACTGCTTATAGCAGTTCCATTTGAGTAGTTGGCTGGATCAACGATTGATCCACCGTTGGCGTCGACGGCTTTTGCGTTCAGATGGTAGCTTGAAGATATCCCAGCAAATGTTGCTACGAAAAGTAAAACATATATAACTCGCAGTACTGTTTTATTCATTGTCCCTCAAACCTAACTTACTAAAAAGTATACGTTGAGAGTACGTATTATGCTATTGGTTTTTTAACAAGTGCTGTACTTTATCCACAACCTGGGTGGGCGATGAGTCGGCTTTAATAATGAAGTCATATACGCCAAATTCTTTTATTTTTTCTGCTGTGTCCATATCGCCCATATTGGAAAGAATTAACAACTTAAAGTCCTTATTGAGCTGGTCATTGTCTCTAAGGTGCTCAAGTGTTTCAACCCCAGACATTACGGGCATCATAAGATCTAAAAGCACAATATCTGGGTGAAATGAATCAATTAGTTCTATTCCTTCATGCCCATTTGCGGCCCGTTTAACATCGAACTTTGAAAGCTCTAATTTCATTGTATACATCGTAGCTATCGCGTCATCATCTTCAACAATAAGCACTTTTTGTTTCGTCATAGTATAAGTATATGTTAAAACTTACGCTTTTTCCCAGTTTTTAAAGAATTTATGCAAAATAACTGATGTGATTACGATAGTAACTATGAAAATAATATAAATAGACCGGTCTATGAGATTAGCGAGCACAATGGTGCCAATAGGGATCTGGTGGATTTTTTCAGACAAAACCAAAAATGACTCTCTTATTCCGATGCCAGCTGGCGTAAGTCCAACAAACAGGGAAATATTAGCAATCCCTGTGTAGGCAATTACTTGATGAAAAGCAACAAGATGATCGACCGCTCTAAGCTCAATGTAATATATGAGAGTTTGTAAACTAAATTGGGCGCTGGTGAGCAGTAATAACATTGTTGCCCATTTTTTTTGAAGTATTATTTTTTCAACATCAAGTGCTTTCTTTTTTACGTACCACCTTGTCCCATAAATAAGAGCGACTGCAGCAAAAAGTATAAAAATAATCGATTGCCACCACGGCCGTGAACCAACCGAAATAAATGAAAGACATATCAGTGTATAGAAAAAATAATACAGAAGAGTAACTGAAAGAAAAGTTTTAAACGCTATGCCGTACTTCCGTTTTGCATACCCACTTCTAAAAATAGGCCCAGTCTGTCCAGGCAAAATAAAATTAAGTCCGATCGAATAACCGTTAATATAGAAATTCTCTCGTCTTTTTATTGATTTGTGACATAGCAAAATGGTGACATAAAAAAGCTGTAAAATAATGCCAAACATCACCAAATATAATAGAAATACACTAATAAGTACCAGTAGAGATACGCTACCTAATTGGTGTACCAAAGAAGGATGGGAGTTTAGGTAGCTTCTAACTACCAGGAACGTTATGACTATAACTATGGCTGCTATAACTGCTCGGATAATTTTAGAATATTTCATTGCTAAAAATAGTATATACGATTGAGCTAATACCCCCCTTAAAGATGATATAATTCAATAAATACATGAGTGAAACCAACCAGCAAAAATTGTTGAAAATGCGAAGAATAATCAGTCGATATGTACGGCACCATCTCGGCCTTATGGCGGTCTTATGCGTCATTGTCGCAGTTATTTCAAGTACTGTTCTAAGTTATGGGGCTATACATAAAATAACCCTCAATAATGAAATCCCATCTCACCACTACCTCGAACCTAATAATCCACTAAAATATACTGCAAACTGGGATGGCTCTGACTATATCCATATTGCAAATAATGGCTATGACACCGGTTTCTACACGGGGTTCTTTCCGGTATACCCGATACTTATTAAAGTAGTAAATTTTCTTATTCCATCAGCTATCTTCTGCGGACTGCTGATAAGCTGGGCAAGCCTTATTGGTGCTATCTATTTTTACGCGAAATTAGTAAAAGAATTCTGCAAAGGGCTGAAACAGAAGACACAGAACAGTGATTATCTCAAAGCGGTTATATACTTTCTTCTTTTTCCGTCAGGAGTGTATCTGCTATCTGTTTACACAGAAAGTTTATTTGCACTCCTTTCATTTGCAGCCATCTACTTCTTAACCAAAAAGAAGTATCTTCTAAGTGCAGTTCTTATTTCAGTTGCTTGCGCTACGCACGTCACGGGAGTATTTGTACTTCTTTTGATGCTGCTGATCCTGCTCGAGCAAAAAGTTAAGCTTACCAAGATTCTACAAGTTGGGGTTATTGGTTCATTGGGGCTCCTGGGTTACATGGCCTACCTTTGGAAAAGCTACCATAACCCACTGCAATTTTTAGACGCACAAAAACAACATCATTGGTTGGAAACAAGTTTATGGAATAACCTGTCACTTATGAGTCTGCTTGATGCAGTCCTCATAATTCTTCTTATAACTTCTGCTATCTATTGGTGGAAGAGAAGAAAAAGTTTTTCCATCTACTCATTACTTTTTTTGCTTATCCCATTGATGGGTGGTCAATTTGGTGGTTTTCCACGCTACACCATTATTGCGTTTCCTATGACCATCATGATGTATGAGTATCTACAAAATAAGGAGTCTTTACGGCTCACTACCGTATTATTGCTAAGCGCAGTTTGGGCGTATAGCGTTATCTTCTTTGCTGTCGGCTACGTCGTTACGTAAGTTATTTATTTAGATCTGGTTTTTTTCTCAACAAGCATACCGTAGCGGGTACGACGCTGTTCCTCTAATACATCTTCAATGAGAGAGCGATTAATACGAATAAGATTTGCGATCACTCCAAGTGCATAGCAAAAAAATGAAATATTGAGCAACACCGTGCCAATAATGAGTGACTGTAGGTGATGCGCACCATACGGATCACGGTTTGTGAAAAAGATATACATATAATGAACAAAGGGAATTGCTCCTACGACTAAGAAAAGTGTTCCCACGCTGAGAAAAACAACATAGGGTTTATACATGGTGTAACCATTCAAAAGTGCAACGGCAGATTTTCTTACATGCTCCCACGAATTTTTAAATAACCGAGATTCTCGAGTTTTAGGATTTGTTTTAATTTTAATTACTTCAATCGCCATCCGCTTATTGCCAGCTTGAATAGTTGTTTCCATGGCAAAGTTAAAGCGGCCAACTAGATTAAACTTAATGGCTGCCTCCTTGGAATATGCTCTGAATCCACTGGTACTATCAGGAACAGAAGTACCGGCAGCAGTATTTAGCACACGCGTGCCAAATTTCTGTAGAAACTTTTTCATAGGAGAAAAATGTTCAATGGTTTCAACCTGACGATCAGCAATAACGATATCTGCTCGTCCTTCAACAACTGGCGCAATAAGCTCAGGTATTTTTTCTTGAGGGTATTGATTGTCTCCGTCTGTAAGTACCAGTACATCGGCACCAAGCTCTAGGGCTCCCGTAATCCCATCTCGCAAAGATAACGCTAGACCGCGGTTTTTAGCGTGATTGATGATATGCTTGACGCCGAGTTTTTTCGCAACTGCAACGGTCTTATCAGTTGATCCGTCATTAATAACTAACACTTCAATAGAATCTATACCCTTAATTTTCTTTGGGATGGTAGATAACGTAAGCGGTAGTGTCGTTTCTTCATTAAGACACGGAATCATAATAACTAGTTTCATATAAACACCTTTTCTTCTCTGTTATTGTAACAAATATCCAGCAAAAATAACAGTATATAGCTCTTTAATGAAACACTACATAAACTTTAGAATTTTGATTAAATCGATATTTTTATATAATGGAACGAATGGACAGTGACACAACAAAAAAAAATATACCAATCAAAAAGGTGCAAAGCGAAACCCTAACTACACAGCCCTCTCACCACAAAATCATTCGTCACAAGAAACTTAAGGCACTATTTATTTCAATTATTCTTATATCGATTGCCGGAGGAGGTAGTCTGTACCTACTTGAATCACAACCTTCTTTAGTAGCAAAATTTGCCGATAACGTGCTACGTCCAACGCTTGGCAATAAAAACACCATCATTTTAGAAAATTTGGTCTTTTCGTTTTCGGATCACTTAAAGCAAATCGTTTATGGCACGGTTGGAAAACCAAAAGGCAATATTTTTAATGCCGAGCCTGCCCAAAAGCCCCAATCTGCCCCTAAGCCAACTATCCAATCACTTAACCTCACCACAATAAATGACGCGCAACCGGGCTATCCACTACTGGAAGGTGAAGGTCAGTGGACAATCGTTAATTTGCCACAGTTTAATAATCAGCAGATTATGGCCCGTACGTTTGTTCGCCCTGATCCTGATCGATCATACGCAATCGTGGCCCTCATTCAAATGAATATGCACTATCTTACGCTCAATTGCGTTGCTGGGACATATTATCCAGGTGGCGATCTTGGTCATCCGGGACCTGGAATAATTCCAGCAGCTGATCAGGCATCAAATAATCTTGTCGCAGCTTTTAACGGCGGATTTCAGTATATGGATGGACACTACGGGATGACAGTTGGAGCCAATGTGTATGTTCCACTAACTGAAGGACTCGGAAGCCTAATAATTTACCAAGACGGCTCATCAACAATAGAAAAATATGATAGTACGAAAAAAACTCTTGTTCCTATAGCCGCTGTTCGGCAAAATGGCCCACTAATTCTAGACAAAGGCCAGGTAACAGCCGATGCCACTAGCGGCGGATATCAGGTATGGGGTCGAACAACGACCAATTCTGTATACACATGGAGATCAGGAGTTGGTATGACGGCGTCGGGAAATCTTGTGTACGCCGTTGGCCCTTCACTTACTGCAGCAACACTGGCGCAATCCCTAAAGCTTGCTGGTGCCACCGTAGCGCTGCAATTAGATATTAACCAGTTCTGGGTGCGTTTCTCTACCTTTACTCCGGCAACCCCGGGAGCCTACAATTCAGAAAGCATTCTAAACACTTTGCAAAATGGTGGGCCTCAATATTTACATGGATACAACAAAGACTTCTTCTATCTTATGATGCGTCCTCCGATTACACACAAAGCCAACTAATATCTCTTTACATCAGCAAAGGTTAGAAGTAGCATGATAAGTATAAGAAGTATCTTCTATGGAAAAAAGACGCAAGGAATTTTCAGAAATACCGCAAGATTCTTCTGCTCCTAGCGCTAAAATTATTAACCAATTTACTAAAAAGAATACTACATTTCATTCCGAAGGGGTCCTGTCAGTTTCTCGCTACGAACTTGATGACGAAATATCTTATGATGTTCTTTACGGTCAATCCTCATCACTTAGATGCGATACACTCATTGTTGCTACCAGCTCTTGGCTCACAGGACTCGAAGGATTTAACAAAGACTTAACCCTGCAACTCATGAATACTGGTTTTGATGTAGCATTCGTAAGTACTGCCATTGGCAAACAAACAACCCTTCTTAAAAATGCAGAGGATATACACGTCATTCTTGATGCTATAGACAAAAGGGGGAGACACCATGAGAAGCAGGCGATAATCGTTGGCGCTTCAAGAGGGGCTATGGTTGGTTTTGGTATTGAGTCTGTTTCTGAAAAAAATCAGAGAAAAATAATTTATTCTGACATAGTTGATCCATGCCAAGCGCTTCCGCTTGTCTTGCGAAACTCGAATCAAGTATTTGAATATTTGCGCTCAATTCCAGATGCGACAAACGACCTATGTAGGGTAGTCGCAAAATTACCATTAAAAAAGAAAGTCGATTATCTAAGAACTATCGAACTTCACCCTGAGTCAGCCCTACAAATAATTCACAGCACCCCTTCGATTTTTAGCGGAGAAGCGGGCGAACTTGCTCAAAAAGTCTCCAAAGATGCGCATATGCATATTAGGTTTTTTGATAAGAATCCAGCAAATAACGCAGAAACGTTTACAGAATATTTTGCTGACCACGCAGGCGTGGTCATAGAAAAGGTGAGCGGTGCTCATTTCTCACTTTTGAGTCAAGATACAACTGCAAAAACGCTCGCTCGTCTGGCTACTTTAGGGAGCCTATTGAGCAACGGGGTTACAGAAACAGAAATCAACTTTAAGGAATTATCGCAAATACGCTGATTCCGCTTGTGACAGAAAAGTTGGTTTTTGCTAAAATTACCTGATGCTTGAAACCGGATACCTAAGAGAAACCCACACCAAAATTGCTTTTGATAAAAAAGCACTACCTCTTATTCGCAATTCGCCAGTGATAACACAATCGGTTGCTACCTTCATTGAAAATCCCCGGTACCCTGAGCGTTCCGTGGAGGGCTTTAAACATCTCGGTACTGGCAATCATTCAATCGTGTACGGGTGTGGAAATATAGCACTGAAGTTATCTACAGGATTTACCGGAAAATTAACTTATAAGCATGGCGTAGCAATACCCCCAGAAAATCTCATACTGCAATCTCAATTTCTTACAACTCTCGGTAATCATATTGATAAAAATAACATCAGTGAGATATCCACCCCAAAACAATTTTTTGCCGCCCGATCAGCCAGCGGGAACTTTCTATCTCTTCATGAAAATTTAGAAGAAAAAATGACAATGACTGAGTGGATCGTCGAAAACAAACTAACCATCCCCGAAGAAATTGAACTTCTCAACACCACTAAAGGAAGAATTCTTACGCTGCTCGGTTCATTTAGCTTAAAAAAAGGGTTAAACGATTTGGGGCTTGAGACTGGCGCGTCTTTGTCTAGTAGAAATATTATGATTTCCAGAGACACAACAGATCCCGCTAGTGCTGAACTTAGTATTATTGATCAGCCTAGTAAGGGTGCGATTCATTCTATAGGTGGCATTCTAAATAACATGTTTTACATGAGTACAAAGAATGATTTTGATTCTTTAGATGATTTTCTTGACGTTTAGTTTTAAAAAAATATTCTTTTAGACTAAAATGTAACATTTTTATCTGATACATCGTGATTAATGTTCTTTGAAAAGATGAATAATTAATGTATAACTATAAGCAGAATGAAGTTGCAAACACGTTTTATTTTGTTACTACTATTTATTTTCTTATCCGTAAGCGGATTAGTGGTGCTGCAGCGTTATTTTGACGTACAGCGTTCCCAAAGTTTGCTCACGTCTGAGCTGAAATCCAAAAAAACTCTACTTGGCCAAGATCTAGCCTCAGAAGGCAAAACATTTGAAGCACTCCAAACCGACTATTCTTTTTGGGATAGCATGGTCTCACTCGCAAAAGATAATCCGAAAAATCTAAATGCAACTAACCTCGAATTCGCTCACCAAAATATCGATACTGCACTCCCTACTTTTGGCGCAGATATTGCTTGGGTATACAACACTAATGGCGAATTAGTTTACTCCGCTAAGTACACTCCAGAAAAGCAAACACCCATTGCAATTAATACCGTGCCCGTTTCAAAACCTTATTTCCTAAGCCTTGATAAAAATAAATATCTCCACTATTACGTTCAAACTACGCAGGGAACAATGGAAATTCGATCAGCAACTTTAGTGCCAGGAAATGATCCAAATCATAATGACAGTGCCAGTGGTTATTGGATTATTGGGCGACTTCTCGGTACTGATTTTATAGCTTCAATAGATGATCTAACACAAAGCAAGAATGTCCTTATAGACGCAGCCGCCGCACATGCAGACAGTCGGACTACCGACTCAGTGACTTTCAGTGCACCCCTACAAGACTGGGATGGCAAAACAGTGCAGTATCTCTCATCGACGACCAAGGTTACTTCTATAGATGATTTAAATAGTTTATACAAAAAAGAACTTATGGTTGTGGGAATACTCGGTCTCGGTCTCGTCATTATTATCTCATTTACACTTTGGCTCATAATCCTAAAACCACTAAAAATGATAACCGACAGTGTCAGGAACCAAGATCCTCGCTCTATTGATAAAATGGCGACGACTAAGACGCAATTCGGTGATCTTGCAGCAACCATCCAAGGCTTCTTCGAACAAAAGGAAGAATTAGAAAAAATATCTAAAGACATGGATGAGGCCAATAAGGAATTGAAGGAAAAGGATTCTGTTAAGGATGATTTTATATCGATGCTCTCCCACCAATTAGGAACCCCCTTAAGTGCAATGGAAGGTTTTTTGACGCTTATTGTTCAAGGATTCTACGGTGAGGCAAATGAAAAAATAATGTCTGCCGTCCAAAAAACACTGACCCGAACTAGGAATATGAAAGCGCTCGTTTTTGATCTATTGAATGTAAGTCGAATGAACGCAGGACAATTTGTTATTGAAGCATCTGAAGTAAATATGAACTCACTCGTTAAGGATCAAGTTGACGAACTATCGGTGGCAGCAAATGAAAAGAACATAACTTTAACGTACCACGAGCCAGAAACACAAATACCTATGATGCAACTCGATGAAGCAAAAACTCGCCAGGCAGTACTTAACCTGGTTAACAATGCTATATTCTACACACCAAAAGACGGAGTCGTAGACGTATTCCTTTCTCAAGCTAATGATGAAGTTGAGTTTAAGGTCATCGATACCGGCATCGGAGTTCCTGATGATGCAAAAGATAAGTTATTTACAAAATTCTTCCGCGCAGATAATGCTAAAGAGCAGAGTCCAAACGGTACCGGCATCGGCCTCTACTTGGTTAAACGTGTAGTAAACGATCAAAATGGAAGAACCATTTTCTCTTCAGAAGCAGGCAAGGGTTCAATATTTGGTTTTCGCCTGCCAATCAATGCCAACAAAAAGACGGATGAACTTTCAAGCGAAGAGAAGAAACCGGAAGCAGCAACAAAAGTTAGCGTACAAGTTAAGACTGACGAACCAGTTTAGTAGGTTACTTTTTTCGCCAAATTTGAAATGAGAAAGAGATGTTATTTTCTTTTTGTTTTGGCGTTTCGCTAAGCAAAATAAAATTATTATTAAAAATCGGGAAAAACTTCGTGCAAGAAAAATCTGTATCAAGTTGGGTTAGGAATAGTTGATCAGCAAACGGTAGTGCCTGTTCATATAGTTGTGCGCCACCAAGTACCCATATAGTTTCGTTGGAATGCTCTTGGATGAACGAATTGAAGTTATGGATGACACTAAAGCCTTCTCGTAAATTAGTACCCTGATGGGTGAGAACAAAGTTATTGCAGCCTTCAAAAGGATGTACGAGCTCGTCATAGACATGCTTGCCCATGATTACAGTCGATCCTTTTATCTGCTCTCTAAAGTAGCGACTATCCAGGGGAAGTTTCCAAGGGATGCCTTCGTTGTTGGCTATACCGCGATGAATATCTATTGCTGCAATTAAATTAATCATACGACTATAATAGCAAACAACTTATATGTGCGTGCGAGAGTTCGTTAATCTGAGTGAGCTTAGGGTAGGCGGCTACTGCTCTACGGTCACTGCTGAATCGGGTATACCTAGTTTTTTTGCCAGAGTACTTCTTTGCCATTCCTGAACTTTTTCAAGGCCACGTCTATCTGAAACTTCCATCACTGCACCTATTTCGACAATAGGGTCATCTTGATCCCATAACACAATCGGAACAACTAAACCATGCTTAACGATATCTGCAGTTCCGTTTGCTACCTTGCCCATTACAATTCGCTCAGGCGCATGATTATCTCCATAGGTCACTTTGTCGGTGCTGCCAGTAAATGCTACGTGTAGATACCTCCCGAGCGCATGACGTCCTAATCTTCTTGCAAGTTGGTGCGGACTCACTTCAAGCCATTCTTTAATCTCATTTCTCATTCTATGATTATTTGTAGTGATGAGTTGGTCGATATCAATGGTAGGTGCAGCGAGATTTTGTGCTCGTTTTTCTTCTTGTGTCTTTTTAAAACTATCTGAAAGATTCATTATAGTTTTGGTTCGTGGGAAACTTAAAAAAACATTTCCAAGTTTCTGCGTCACTTCAGAGGCAGCCATACCAAATGCCTGGACCGTTGTTACTCCTCGACTAATAATAAGGCCATTGTCTCGCTCCCATTTATCGTGCTTTGTTGCCCCAACCCACGCCGCATCATATAGAGCGATATCTACCATTTGCTGGTGGGTAGTAAGGCTGAACAAATGCTTGCCTTCTTTTCGTCGCTGCTCCGCAATACTCACAAATGATTTTTGCTTGTCGAGTGCCTCTTTTATAGCAGGGTAGAGGCGTGGTGAGGCGACAGAAGAAAGGATATCTATCTCTTCGAAAGTTGTAGGCGCAGGGGACAGACGAGTATGCTCTATTCTTTGTGATGGGTTTGCGGCTACATCAAATGGAACGGCAGTAAACAGTCCGTCACTGCCACTAATGTGCTTAAGGGTTGTTTCCGCTAAAGCGTCATGGATATCTTTGCGGTCTTGGTAGTTCAATGATTCATAATCAAATGAATGAAATGCTTCTCTAATCATGAATGATAGTATAGCAAAAATGAAGACCGTAGCTTAATAGATCGTGAGCTTTTTGGACGAAGTTGCTGTTCCACTTGGGCTTGTGACAACTAAATATCCTGTTTTAGAACCAGCGGGGACCGTAAAGGTTATTGCAGTAGCAGTCTTAGTAAAAGAAGAGATATTGACACCGTTTAGCGTTACTCTCGTAACTCCAAGGAGTGTTGTCCCGTGAATTGTTACGTTTTTTCCAACATGCTGTTTAGCTACAGATAATGAAGAAATGGCGGGAGCTGGGACCGTAACGAAACTACTTGAAGTCACTGTTCCACTCGGAGTTGTTACTACTAAATGACCCGTTAAAGCTGTTACGGGAATTGCTACGACTACCGCTGTAGCTTTTTTGCTCACTATAGTCAAAGAAGTGCCATTCAAAGTTACAGATGAAGTATTCAAAAGGTTTGTGCCTATAATGGTGACATTATGCCCTAACACTATGGCTGGAATAGTTAGGCCAGTAATAGCAGGAGCAGGGATAGGGTTAACTACAAAGTTAGTGGTCGAAATAACAGTTCCCTTGGCATTAGTAATAGATAACTTTCCAGTCGTTGCCCCGGAGGGGACGCGAACAGTGATAGTCGTTGCGGTATTAGCAATAATTGGTGTCGCAAGCTTTCCATTGAAGCTGACTGCAGTTGCTCCGGACAAATTAGTTCCCGTAATTGTCACTAGTCCACCAACACCTGCTGAGGCAGTAAAACTAGTAATAGCAGGCTTAATCACAGGAGGAGGTGTTGAAACTTTTCTAATATAGTATGCTGATCCTCCATGAATTCTAGACGATGATGCCATGGGAGCTTGAGCAGCATGAGCGGACAAAGCTGCTGAAGATACAGACACTGCATTACTTGTAACAATTTCTGGGGCAGTGAGGGCTGGGGCACCTACAAAAATGCTAGAGCCACTAAGCATACTTACTGAAAAACCAAAGTTATCGTCTTGTGCTGGATTTGGCTCTGTTAATTCACTATTCAGTGACCATGTGCTATCACTATTCAGGCCATAAGTATAAGCAGTTCCCGCACTCGTAAGTCCATTAACGACACGATAAGGAGCTCCAACAAGTACCGAAGAACCATCTTGCGATAACGCTACCGAAAGACCAAAGGTATCCCATGCGCTCCCATCTTGTGCGGTTAGTGTAGCGGAATTAACCCACTGTGAGCCATCGAACTTATACACGTATGCCGCGCCCTGAAAAATATTTGCATTAACTACTTGAAAGGGGGCACCAATCACAATAGTCGTTGAATCTGATGAAAGAGCTAGCGAAAGACCAAAGGCAATATCGTCCGAAATAGGTGCAACAATTTGAGAGTCTTCGGTGGTTGTATGCTGATCGGATCCCCAACCGCCGCTAGGTTCTACATATTGAAAAACAGTTTTACTTCCTGGGGCACCTACGAAAGCCTGTGAACCATCATTAGACAGTGTCGCTGACCAACCGAAACGATTACTTATTAATGATGAAGAAGGTAATAGGATCTGATCTTCGGTAATTGGGCTACTGACAGAGCTCCATCCATTAGCCGGCTGGTTATATATGTAGGCTTCACCATTGTATAATTTTCCATCAATAGTTTTGTAGCGAGCAGTGACGAGCACAGTTTTACCATCATTTGATTCTGAAACATGCCAGCCAAAATTATCCATTGGTGTCGCGTCACTCGCTACTAATTCTGTCACTTCAGAAGTCGTAGGGGTTGCGCTCCAGCCACCATCGGGCACAGAGAATACATATGCTTTGCCATGCCCAACGGGAGTTATATTGCCGTAAGGGACATAGAAAGCGCCCACAACAATTTGTGTTGCATCTGGAGTAATTGCGACGGACACTCCAAGTCGATCATACATTGCATTATCAGTTGGAAGCAGTGTGGTCGCAAGCACCCAGCCCGTTCCATCATTTGAGAAAACATACGCTGCACCCGTTAGGCCATTTGATCCAGTGGAATAGTTAGGCGCACCAACGACAGCTGTCGAGCCATCCTGGGAAACTGCAACTGATTCACCAAACTGATCCCCAGCTTGTGGATTCGGATCCTGAAACTGTGTGCTTGAGATTGTATCGGTTCCTGCTGCACTAGCAAACGCAGGCATCATAAGACTAACACTTAGTCCTAAGAAAAGTACTAGTTTTGCCGATGCTACAAAGGAGTTATTTATTTTTGTTTTTATTTGAGTCAGTGAATGAAGTGACATAGTGCCTCGCTTTTTTTACGTTAAAAATAAACTAATATCTCCAAATCTGATTGTACTCCTAAATATAGGGGTAGCACAAGCGCTATGGCCTAGTTGAGAACTATCGAATAACCAGGGAAATAATCAAATCGAGAGTGCTCGTCATCAATTCCTATTTCTTGAAGTGTTTTTTTAAACGCTTCAACCATCGGTTCCGGACCTGAAACATAAAAAATAGGTTTAACGAAACGTAACGCTGCTTTTTTAAGATCTTCTTTTGTAATGAATCTTTCCCCAAAAAAATAATCTATTAGCAGACCAGGATTCGTACTTTTTATAGATTCAAGTTCATTTTTAAAAGTTGTAAGCTCCAGGCTTCTGTTTGCATACAGCAGAGTTATATTCATCGGGATAGAACGAGCCTGGAGATCCTTAAGAATTGCTCTATACGGGGTAATGCCTATACCGCCAGCTACAAAAATAATATTATCTGGAGGCGTTTCTAAAATAAAATCTCCTTCTGGAGTATCTGCCATAATTTTTTCACCTGGCTGCATAGCCAAAAGTGCTTTTTTAAAACTACTCCCTTTTTTGGCAGTAATTCGGGTTGTTAAGTGGATTTCTTTTTCTGAAGGAGCCGATGAAATACTAAACCAACGCTTATTACCACGGTCATCCATTGGTTCATGCGGTAGCGTGTATTGCATATATTGCCCAGCCCTCCAACTAATGTTGTTTTCATTAGCAAACACGAACGTGTAACAATCATCGTTTTCTTTTATTTTTTTGAGCAGTTTAAGCATCATGCTTTATAGCACTCGATATTGGTCTTGTCCGGTTGTTAGCATATTAATAATTGAAGCTACACCCATGTCACTGGCAATCTTATTTGCCATCATAGTGTTATACGCTGAGTGATCATTAGGACTGAACCATGCGCTCAAGGGTAACTTGGTAAATGCTTCGTTCGGTGCAGGGCAATCAACCGCAGCACGAAGTGTTCCAGCCTGGAGGCGAGCTAGAAGTGGCTCAAAGTCAATCACACTTGGAGAAACACTTACCAGCAGTGCATCTTGCTTAATTTGATTAATAGTATCGGAGTTAAATAATTTTCCGGCGCTATCAGGAATAGCGACAAAGATAACATCTGACTTTGAGCATAAATTTTCAAGCGATGAATAGTGGGCATTCATGCCTTCTTTTTCACTGCGGCTATAATAGAGCACTTCTTTAGGGGAAAAAGCGTTAACCATTGTTGCGATTTTGCTACCAATATTTCCGGAACCCACTATACCAATTGTTGATCCTTGTAGTGAGCGAGTAGATTCAAATTTTTTCTCACCCGTTCGACCAAGCTCGTAAAGATTTCGTTGCATCGACAATCCTACCGCAAGCGCAAATTCAGCTACCGCATAAGCGTTTGCTCCAGGCGCATCAGCAATCATGATTCCTTTTTCTTGAGCAGTTTTCCATCCAGGTATAAATGCTTGGTAGTCAGCACCAGTAAAGGAAATAGCTTTAAGTGTATCAGTTGTTGCAAGCACTTCATCCGTAACCGTCTCTATACCCCCAAGAATATAGCCAACCTTTCCATGAAGCGCCTCGATGAGTTGCTCGCTTGTTGCAGTTGGTGTATCAAGTCGTTCTACCTCATACCCTGCATCGGCTAATTGTTTAATGTGTTCATCAAATATAAATAGTGAATCGGTGACTAATATTTTTTCCATATATTCGTCATTTTACTGTACACAATAATAAATGTATAGCATCGATTTACCATGTTGCACTAAGGTTTGCGGTTGCTGATTGCCATGTTGATTGTTGAAGTATCTCATTGCAAGTAGCTGTATCGGCAGGTTTAGGAAAATAGTTTGGTTCATAGAAGCATTCGTGGCCGTAGCTTACACTAATCTTTGGTCTCGTTGGTATTTTAGTCTGAAGTTTTGTTAGGCATGAATCTTTAAACACTGCACATGTTGGTCCAATTTCTTCATATGTTTTTATGGCTGCCTGATCATTAATTTCTATACTGAGTGCTATTCCGAGCGAAAGTGTGTTATCGCGACCAATCGATTGTTGATCAAACATAAAATTTCCTGCCGAATATTGAATTAAGCGTCCTTTATAGTTTTCGCTATTTTGAATAACGTGCGGATGCGTGGCAAGTACTACATCAGCGCCGGCATCAATCATACGATGGTATGTTTCAACTTTAACATCTTCAGCAATTGGCCTATATTCCACCCCCATGTGTGGCATTACTACGACAGGCATTACTTCAGAGTATTGCTTTATAGCTGAAAGTTCAGCATCTGTTGGAACGGTATCTACGACGAGCATGTAGCCACACATCGCGACCGGAATTTTTATATTTTTGATAAATATTCCAGCTGTCGATTTTGCATTCATAGTAATCACCTCACAGGAATTGGGAGTATCAGTAATATCGTAGGTACCAAAATATTGAATCCCTGCATTTTCAAGATTTGCTCGAGTTTCAGCCTCTCCTGTAGCTCCGCGACTATCAAATGAATGGTTATTAGCAAGAGTGAATGCGTTAAACCATTTTTTGGCTTCGGATAAATATTCTGGGCGACAATTAAACTGCCAATGGTCTACCTGCGTTTGATATGGGATATTTGTCGTTGTGACAGGACACTCTAGATCTCCAATCCAATTATCATATTTACTTCGAACATCTGTCGTAAGACCAGAGAAAGGAAAGGCGTACTTTAGCGGTGAATGATTAGCATGATCCTCTATGCCGCGTCCCCAGAAAACTTCTCCAACAAATAACATTGATGATGTAATTTTTTGTTGTACGGCAGGAGTAGTAACTCTCTGCGTTTGCGACTTTTGAACCTCTTCAACCTTGGGTTTATTTGTTATAAAAATTAACGTGCCAGCTCCTATAAGGAAGACAGCTAGCCCGGTAAATAAAAATACTTTTGCTCTGGTTGATTTAAGGTAATTAGTTTTATGTCTTGGGTGCATTGAAACCTTTAGAGTGCCGCATTATTTTTTTCGTTTATTCAGGATATCTGAAGAAGCTGAAAATAGCTTAAAAAGAGGGCCGGTTTTTTTCATCAGCTCTGAGTATTGTGACGCCTTGTGAGTGAATTCCTCGATATTAGATGTAGTTCTCATTATGGACCGCTGAATTTTAATAAAATTAATAAGTACCACGATTGCGAGCACTAGAAAAATAAAGAGTGCCGTGCTCAAAAAAATCAATAGAATTTTTTCCGAACCATTAAGTCCTTGCATACGACTGACTATATACCCGAACTAGTTACGCAACAATACCTATTGAAAAAAAACTCTGCTCGCTATACGCTTGATTTTAATAAGTATAACGACATACCGAGGAATTATGAGTGAAACATTACAAAACGAAGTTACTGAAAAACATAAATTAGATAGTTTTGATTACGAGAAAATTCTGCTTGCCAGAGAACAAATATTCAACATGATTCCTTCGGCTCTTGAGGGACATAACAGATTAATTTCATTAACGGATAGTGCTCAATTTAACCATGGCTGTATTAGTGAAGAAGATCTTGCCGCTGAGGTAGATAAATGGCTCACGATGGACAAGTTAGATTTCATTAAAACAACGCAGGAATTTAACCCTGATATAGGCTACCAGCTTGTTGCTTCACCCAATGTCAGCATAAACCGAATAGATTTCCACAGATTGTCTCAAACATTTTCTATTAAGCACAACCTTAGGCTTATAAGTGATATGGCAGATTATTCTCCATCTCAATTAGGAGGAAATGATAGAAATAGAATCAAACCCAACAAAGTAAAACTGCTACTCATTCCCAGCAGTATGACCACTAAGGTTGAAGGGGGTATTTCTAATCAAAAAAAATCATTAGAAAATTACCAAAAAGAAATACCATTCTTAACACTACCAAGCCCCTTGCAATTTTTAGCTTACCTAGAAACTCTTTACGCGCTGGAATCCCCGGCAGCGCAGAAAAAAAATAGCTTAATCGCGTCTCCTCATTTGGACCTTCCTTTGGCAAATATTGGTACAAATAAAAATCCCCAGTATTCATCAGCAATAAGCTTTCTTGAAGGAGACCGCTTGCATCAGCTGCAAGTACCCGTCAGTAAGACGTTCTATACAAAAAGATTGCGCATCGCCGTAGGGGATTGCCTCCCTTTATAACTTCTTTTGGTTTTCATCTATTTAAGGTACAATAATGCTAATGGTAATATGATTAACTATTTTTAATATGTCTAAATGATGGGGAAGTAATGAAAAACAATTCGTGGGCAAAAAAAATAAAAAATGTTGGCTTTCAAACTAGGGTAATCGGCGCTTCACTAGCAATTTCACTTATTCCATTAGTTCTTCTTTTTGCATACCTAATATCTCAATTCAATAACACACTTCTCAGTAACTCAAAAAGTACCCTCAACTCAAATACCCAAATTGCTGTAACGGAAACAAAAACCTATATGCAGGGTGTCATTAACCTAACGGCGGCAACTGCTAAAAATCCATTATTCACAACAAATAGTCCGCTTATTGATGCAAGTCTAAAAAATACTTCTGACACCTCTAACGTTTTCAATGCAATGAATCTTTACACGAAAAATGGCCAATCTTTAGGAAGTAGCGATCCAGCAAATGATGGAGGCAAGCCGTATAGTACGTATTACGGTAAAACAGATCCAGATGAAACACTTTTCAAGCAAGCCGCCACCGGAAAAACTGGTTCAGTATATCTGTCCAATGCATACCCTGGTGATACGGGACCGTCTTTCCTCGCTGAAGCTCCAGTGACGGATGTGAATGGAAATGTGGTTGCTGTTCTAATCGGAGAAGTTCAAACTTCAAGTTTCAATGATATTATCGCAGGTATCGATAGCCAGCTAGTTGGTGGCAAGCATGCTCGTATAGTAGATGAAAGTGGCCAAATTCTTCTTTCAAAATTATCGAGCGAAAAAGCATTTACGGCATATTCAGAAACCAAAAGTTCAACTGTCTTAGCTTCGGCAATCACAAAACCTAATACTTCTGGGATCACTCAGTATAAAGATAGTACAGGAGCTCAGGTGATATCGGGGTACGCAAATCTCGGCAAGTACGGTGCGAACAATGCGCTTAATTGGACACTTGTAGCCACTGAACCAACTTCAGCGGTACTCGAACCGGCCACAAAGCTAACCACAACATCGCTCAGTATCTTAGCTGGAGTAATTATTGTAATTGCGGTGATTGCATATTTCTTAAGTCGTTCTATTTCAGGTATGATCCTCAATCCAATTAGAGGTGCAATTAACAAAATAACAGAAATCAGTCATTCTTTAGCTGCAACCGCCCAGCAAGCATCAAGTGCATCAATACAAAATGCTTCAGTTTCCAAGCAAATTGCAAGTGGCGCATTAGAACAATCAAACCAAGCACAACAAGCGGCTAAATCTGTTAGCGAATTATCAGGCACCATTGAGCAGATTTCTGCTGCAGCACAAGAAGCGGCATCAACCGCAATAACTACTTCTAAAATTTCTCAAAATGCAGGAATATCTTCTGAAAAAATTGGTACTGCTGTGGACGCAATTACAAATGTTTCCGAACAAACAAATCTCCTTGCACTTAATGCAGCAATTGAAGCAGCCAGAGCTGGTGATGCCGGAAGGGGATTTGCAGTAGTAGCAGATGAAGTTAGAAAACTAGCGGAAGGATCAGCCAAGAGTGCCGATAATATTCGCCAGATAGTTGAGGAAATAAGTACGTCAAGTGTTAACGCTGCACAAGCTGCTCAAGAAACATCAATGAAAATTCAGCAATTATCTCAAGGAACAATGAAACAGGTTGGAACTATGACTAAAATTAATGCCAACGTAAAAGCTATTTCTGGTGTCGCAAACCAAAGCGCCGCTGGAGTACAACAATTGTCTGCCTCGATAGAACAGCAGGCTGCCTCAAACCAACAAGTAGCCGCAGCAGCCAATGAATTAGCCTCATTATCTGCGAGCCTTCAAAAGCTTGCAGGTGAGCGCGTAGAAGAAATACTTAATAACAAAAGGGGCTCAGATACTGGACCCCGGGTTGAAGAATCTATCGAAAGTTTCAATGAACGCCATGCCAATATACCAGAAACTCAAATAGAGGAACCGAAAAAAGAAGAAGAATCTATTCTTGATCTTCCTTCACTTCCTGAGTTAGAGAATAAATCGGAAACTCCTTCAGATACTAAGGCACCAGGATCACAATAATACTATGCAAGACGATGATAAACTTCAGGTAAAAATGACACAGGTAGTAGTCTTCAAGGTTGGAGATGAAACCTTTGCTGCTAACATTCATTCAATACGAGAAGTTGTTAAAGTTGATACCATAACCCCGGTTCCGAATAGTAGTAGCTATATTTCAGGAATCATTAACATTCGTGGAAAAATTGTCCCCATTATTGATCTTGAAACTATCCTCAACATTGGTAACAAAGAAGATCCAAGGCCATATATCATTCTTATTGATGCGCCTGGAAATGATGAGGAGATAGTGGGCATGCTTGTGACTTCAATTCAGGAAATCACTTCTTATGCAGAGAGTGAATTTAAGGTAGCCCCTAAGCTCATAAAATCAAAAGTTGATGCTGAGTACATTTCGGGAGTAATACTTCCCGAGGGCGACAAAAATAAGGATAATGTCCTGCTTTTTCTGAACCTCGAGGCCATCATCACCAAGTCAGTACAAAGAGAAATTGAGCACGTAACATCTGAACAGACAAATGATACTATAGTTAAAGAGGAGCAAGTAAAATGAAAATATTAATTGTAGACGACAGCGCCTTCATGCGGACAATTCTCAAAAATATCATCTTAAAAAGTAAATATAGTGATGCAGAACTCGATGAGGCGGTAGACGGTAATGATGCACTTAAGAAATTCGATCAAATGCAACCCGATGTCATGCTCCTTGATATTATTATGCCCGGAAAAGATGGTATAGAAGTCTTGAAAGAAATCGGTTCATCGGCAAAAGCTATAGCAATTATTTCTTCCGTCGATCAAAAAGAAATAATCGAAGAAGCCAAGTCATTAGGTGCACGTGGGTATCTCGTGAAGCCCTACGATGCAACTGAAGTGATAGCAATGATAGACACATTGGCGTAGGAGCCCTAACGTAATGGCATCCTCCAGTAGCATAACAAGACAATCCACTGACCTTCGTCCTAAGAAGGCTATTGTCATTGGCTCATCAACTGGAGGACCAAAAGCGCTTACAACAATTTTTGATGAATTAAACGATACGTCAGTTCCAACAATCTTCATCGCACAACACATGCTTGCAAATTTTTTACCCGATTTCGTAAAACTTCTCAAATCCAAATTTGATATTAATATCCAACTTGGATCAGACGGACTCGTCGTCGAGGAAGGAGTAATTTATGTAGCGCCCGGGAACGTAAATATGGAGATAGTAAAAGATGATAACGACGTGCTACGTGTTCACCTGCTTACGTCAGACGATTCGCTGACCCCATCCATAAACATACTCATGAAATCTGTTGCAAAAATATTTGGTGAAAAAACTCTCGGGATTATTTTAACAGGCATGGGTGAGGACGGACTAGAAGGGATGCGGACGCTGAAGCAATTTGGCGGTCATACCATTGTGCAAGACCAAATTACTGCAGAAATTTCAAGTATGCCGCACGCAATCATTGCTAGCCATTTAGCCGATCAATCACTTCCACTTAACGAAATTCCGGACGCAATTAAACTCTGGAGCATGGCAAATGAATAGCGATGAGGTAGCCCAGTATAAGGACTTGTTTGTTACGACAGCAAAAAAATATCTTGAGACGCTCAACACGGAGCTACTTAAACTTGAAAAGGAACCCACAAGCAAAGAAGCGATAAACGAAATATTTCGTGCAGCTCATTCACTAAAAGGTCAAAGCGCCGCAATGGGCTTTAAAGAAACTGGCTATCTATGTCATGTAGTCGAAGATGTTTTTTATGAAATTAAAGAAAATGGTAAAAAAGTTGACCCCAATCTTGCGGATCTATTGTTCGCCTCGCTCGATGCACTTACTGCTTCTGTTCATAAAATTGAAGCCGAAGGAGTTGAACAGGGTAACGAAACACTCGTTGAAGAGCTGAAAAAAGCAGCCGGAGTTGCAACTATAGGAGCAGGCAAAACAGAGCATTTGCAAACGAGTGAGGAACAAGCAACTACCCCTTTAGCAGAAGCTGCAACTCCCACTCCCAAAGTTGAAATCAAAAAAAATACCACTGCTGAACCCCCAAAGCCTGAATACAAAGAAACGGAACCCATAAAACTATCAATAAAAACAATCCCCGTTAAAGTTGAGCAACTAGATAACATAGTTGGATCACTTGAAGAGTTAATGGTTGATCGGCTTACTATGCAGACATTACTCAAAGATCTAGATGATCCATTATTGTCTCAAGCTCAAGATAAATTAGATAAAATAATTGAGGTTATACGGTTTCAAATAATGAAAATTCGTACCGTACCACTCAGTATGGTTTTTGATCATTTTCCGCGAACAGTGCGTGATATTGGCCGAATGCTCAACAAAGAGATTGAGCTCAAGATTGAAGGTGGCGATCTGGAACTCGACAGAACAATCGTAGAACGTCTTGACGAACCCTTGACACACCTTGTTCGTAATGCAGCTGACCATGGAATCGGATCAAAGGGCATAATAACAATTTCTGCGCGAGCTGACCGAGATTTTGCTGTGGTTGAAGTTAAAGATAATGGAGAAGGCATAAACTGGGAAGCTGTCGCAAAAAAATCTGGAGTTGCTAGTAACGACCAAATCGGATTACGAAAAGCACTCTTTTCTGGTATTTCAACAGCAAGCGAGGTTAGTATGATTTCCGGACGTGGCGTTGGGCTTGAAGTCGTCAAGAGAACGATTGAGGAGTTTGGCGGATCGATTGATATTGTGACCGCAAAAGGGCAGGGAACAACTTTTATCCTTAAACTCCCGCTGATGGTATCGGTTGTTAGAACGTTAATCGTTCATATTGGCTCACAAGACTACGCACTTGTTGCAGCGGGAGTTGAAATTTCTCTTAGGATATCTGATATTGAAATAATAAATAGCGCAGGTCAAGAAGCCTTCCGCTATAAAGACCAAGAAATTCCAGTTGTTCGCTTTAATTACGCAGAGAACCACGGTGATACGACTAAGAATGCGTATCTAGTCATACTAAATATTGATGGAGAAAAAATTGCGCTTGCCGTGGATCAAATCGTTTCAGCAATTGAGACGGTCATTAAGCCACTTCCGAAATTAATTAAAGATGTCGATTATTTTTCAGGAGTAACAATAATTGGCGATGGTCGCAGTATTTTACTTATTAATCCAAGGAGCTTTATACAATAATGGAAACGCTTGACTCATTTTCAAAAGATTTACTAAGAGAAACCGCCAATATTATGGCCCAAAAAACGGTGAATCCGATTGAAAATATTCTTAGACAAAAAACAATTGTTTCTAAACCTGAGATCATGATGCAAAAAATGGAATTTGTTGCAGATAGCCTTGGACAAGCAGACGAAATTAAAGACAGCGTATTTATCCGAATCCTGGGTAATGGCAAGGGCGCGGTAGTCCTTTTGATGAAGCCTGAAGATTCAGCAAAGCTTTTAACAGACGTCGACAAAGATATGCGTATGGATGCCCTCAGAGAAATAGCTAATATTATTGCGGGCGCATGCCTTGGCGGCATAGCACGACTCTTGTCATTAAAATTAATGCAGTCTGTTCCAACCGCTGCGACAGACATGTCGAGAGCCATTCTTAATGAAATAGTGAGCGAGGTAGGTATGACGAATGCGGACCTTCTGTGCGCTCAGGTTAGCCTTTCAATTGGTGCTGATAAAATTCCACTTTCAATGGTATTTATTTTTGATAACGACACAACAAATCTAATAATTTCAAAAAGTAAAGATCTGACAAAGCTCTAATATGTCGAGAATAATTCAAGTACCAACTGCAGATTATGCGATTGCAAGCGCCCCAGACGTGCTTTCAACTATGGGCATAGGTTCCTGCATTGTTATTTGCCTATATGCTCCTCAAGCTAAAATAGGCGCACTACTTCACTGCATGTTACCAAGAGAAGAGAATGATTTGTCTAATTCTCTAAGAAACGTTGATACGGCGGTGAATCAAGTCGTTGAACAATTTATTGCTAAAAATATTCAATTAACCGATCTAATTGCAAAAATAGCTGGCGGGGCGCAGATGTTTTCCGGCCCCGAAGATAGTAATGGCAGTATTGGTAAAAGAAATATAGAAGAAACAAAAAGACTACTGACTACATTAAAGATTCCTATTATGGGCGAGGAAATAGGGGGAGGTAGGGCACGAAGTGTTTTATTTGAGCTCGAAAACGGCAAAGTTACCATTACCTGCGCGCAGGTTAAAACAGATGATACATTTGACACTGAGCTCGTTAAGATAATATAATATGCTTATGACTAAAGTACTCGTCGTAGATGACTCGGAATTTTTTAGAGAAATATATCAAACGGCATTAACGCAAGGTGGATTTGAAGTTGAGACCGCTGAAAACGGTCAAGACGCTATGGATAAAATGTTGGCAAGTCCACCACACTTAATTTTTCTGGATCTTGTTATGCCCGTTATGACCGGAGAAGAAGTCCTCTTGGCAAAACAAAAACATGAAGAATTGAAAAACATTCCTGTCGTTATGCTTACCAGCATAGCTGCTGATGTTAAGGGCGCAGAAGTAATGAGCGCAGGCCCTATCGTTGCATATTTCACGAAAGACAAGACTTCAACTTCCGACATTATAGATAAAGCTAAAGAAGTTCTTGGAACTTCAGAGAAACGCTTCGAACCAACCAAACCAGAGAGTCTGTAATAGGGCTAATGAAGAAAAAAGTTTTAGTAATAGATGATTCGGCTGACTTTAGAGAGATCTACGAGGACGCTATTTCTCATGCAGGCTTTAGTGTTGCTACCGCAGCCAATGGTAAAGTTGGGCTCGATAAGATGCTCGAAGATAGGCCTGATGTTATTTTAATTGACGTGAGGATGCCTGTTTTATCTGGAGATGAAACGCTTGCCGAAATGCGAAAGCATAAAGAACTCGATAATATCCCTGTCGTAGTGATGACCGTAATGCCGGCAGATGAAAAAGGCCAAGATGTTGCTACCGCCGGACCAATCGTTGCCTATATCACTAAAGATACCGCCTCACCAGATGACGTCATAAATAAGATTAAAGAAGTGCTTGGGACATCCCAGAAACCGTATAATCCTGAAAATGATTAATAAAAACAAAGTAGCCAAACTTTGTTTCAGTGTATAGACTAGTAATAGAAATGAAATCCCTACCTCTTTTGATCGCTTGCATTGCATTTATGTCTACTCTTTGTGGTGGGCTATTTAGTTTAAGATACCGCGATAAACTTCATCGAATCTTGGGTTACACAGCTGGAGTTATCATGGGTGTTGTCGTTTTCGACATCATTCCTGAAATATTCAAAGATATCCGGGATCAAAACCTCACTACTACTATCCCGATGATAGTCTTTATCACTGGCTTTCTGCTCTTCCATATCATTGAAAAAACGATTCTGATACATCATTCCAATGAAAGCGAGTACGAGGTACACAAGCATCCTCAGGTAGGCGTAGCATCGGCCTTAGCACTTTGCGGGCATAGCTTTTTGGACGGAATCGGTATTGGGATCGGTTTTCAGATTAGCAATTCAGTGGGCATTGCAATCGCAATTGCGGTGATTGCTCATGATTTTTCTGATGGCATCAATACGGTATCTCTTATGCTGGTAAATAAAAATACGAGGGATAAGGCATTTAAATTTCTTTTACTCGACGCATTCGCTCCAGTACTAGGAATACTCTCAACTTTCCTATTTGTTCTTCCTCATCAGTTTGTGGTGTATTACCTTTGTCTATTTGCTGGCTTTTTGTTGTACATTGGTGCGAGTGAAATCCTGCCTGAAGCCCATTCAGACCACTCTTCGTATAAAACTGTCGGGTTAACGATACTCGGTGTCGTTTTCATGTTTGTAGTGACCCGCTTTATCTAAAAAAGCTCACTTTTTTACTGTATACTTTAGTAATGAATAATGCCCAAGAAGCACTCGAAATACACAAAAAACTTCGAGGAAAAATAAAAATAGAGCTCAAAGAACCGCTCGAAAACCCTGAACAGCTAGGACTCTACTACACACCCGGAGTTGCAGCAGTGAGTAGCTTGCTCGCAAATAATCCAGAGGAAACACATAATTATACCTGGACTAACAATAATGTTGCGGTTATTAGTGACGGATCAGCAGTCTTAGGTCTCGGGAATATTGGCCCGCAGGGTGCACTTCCAGTCATGGAAGGCAAGAGCATGCTTTTTAAGCATTTTGCAGACATCGATGCTGTTCCTATCGTTTTGGACGTACATAGCGTTGATGAAATTGTTGCTGCCGTAAAGGCAATTGCTCCTAGTTTTGGTGGCATAAATCTAGAAGATATTGCCGCACCGCAATGTTTTGAAATCGAAAGAAGACTTATCGAAGAGCTCTCCATACCCGTCATGCACGACGACCAACACGGCACTGCAATAGTAGTACTTGCAGGTCTCATAAATGCAGCACGGCTTAGAAATAAACCCATTGAAGAAAGCAAAATAGTGATCGTAGGTGCGGGTGCAGCGGGAATTGCGATAGCAAAATTACTGCATACCTACGCAGCACCAACAATTATTATAGTCGATAGTAAGGGAATTATAGATAAGAGCAGAGCAGACCTAAATAGTACAAAAATTGATCTACTTGAGTTCACTAATCCGAGTGGTGTCACTGGCAACTTGTCACAGGCACTTGAAGATGCTGACATCTTCATCGGGGTTTCCCAGCCGGGCTTACTTACGAGTGAACTAATCCACATAATGGCGAAAGATCCGGTGATATTTGCCATGGCAAACCCCATTCCGGAAATAATGCCTGACGCGGCAAAGAAAGCAGGGGCCTTTATTATTGCTACCGGTCGAAGCGATTTTCCGAATCAAGTAAACAATGCGTTGGCGTTTCCGGGTATTTTCAAAGGCGCGCTAGATAATCGAATAAGAAGCATCGATACCGAGCATAAGATTGCAGCCGCAAAAGTAATCGCTAGTCTCGTCGATGAGCCCACCCCAGATAAAATCATTCCAAGCATCTTTGACAAGCGACTTGTTCCGGCAATATCAGCACTCTTTAAAGAACTTTAGCGTCAGGCGGCAAGACAAAAACTCCTTGCCGAATAACGGTAACTCCAGCATCGTGAATTTGAATAATGGTAGATGGGTTATCCGACTTTTTGCCACCATCCACATAGTAGGCAACCTTATCGTGAAAATAGTCTTTGGCCATTTGTATGGTAGTTGCTGGCGGGTCTCCGGGATCATTAGCGCTTGAGGTAAGAAGGGGGCCAGTTTTTTCAAGAAGCGTACGCAAAGCAATGTCTGCAACAACACGAAATGCAATACTTCCAACTCCTTGTGACAGATAGTCTAATTTTGGGTCAACAGGAAGTATAATGCTAATTTGATTGGGCCAAAAAGCTTTAGCATTATCTACGTACTTTTGTTCTACTCCAAGTTGAATTAATTGTTCACAACTCGCGGTAATTACCGTTCCGGGTTTATTTTCTCTTTGTTTAAGCTTATAAAGCCGCTCCACCGCACGAGGGTTTCGGGCACTCGCCACGAGCCCATAAACAGTATCAGTCGGTAAGACACCAACTGCACCTTTTGCTATTTCCTTAATCAGATTATTATCATTAATGGTTGAGAATAATAAAGTCATCACTATATATTCTATATTAATTAAACGTGTGCGTTACCGACACTGATCCCATTGCTCTTTTAGCTGCTAATGCCTGCCAGTTTTGCTTGTTACGACTATTTTCACCTATAACCGTAGCAAAAGTTTGTAGTGATTCTATATCTGGTATTTCTAAGCCTGGCGCAGTTGCTACCCAAACATTTTTATTATTTTTCGTAGCAATATTCATAAAAAATAGTCTGGCAATAGGTGCTTTGAATATTTTTTTTCGCTCACACAAAAGTAGCCCTGCATCTGATTGCATAATATGAACAATCTCGGCTTCCATCAAATGTTCATCCTGCCGATACACTTCAATAACGTCATATCTGTCTCGGCTTACTTGTAGGCGCGTTTTCCCGTCCTGATCTGAGGCATGAATCTGAATTACATCGTTAAGTAGGGGTGCACCGATATCTACACAGCCTGGTTGAACTCTATCGAGTGAACAAGATAGAAAAGGGAGTGATTCATTTTTCATCAGATAATAATAGTACAGATAAGAAATAAGGCAAGGTTAAGCGGTAAGCGCAATCATCAAGAATTTGGCTCTATAAAGTCTTCCGAGACAATAACTGAAACTTTTTTCTCAATAAGATCTCTCGATAAAAATACTTCGGGCAAAATCTTTTCATCGTTCAATTCCGACCAGATACAGTTTTTAGGTAGCTCAACTGCGGAAGTCTTCAGATAACTAAACACAAAACTCACCGCATGAACAAATATATCTTTTGTCTCTTTGTGACGATATCTAAAATCGATTGATCCTTCTTTAATAAGTGTACGACTGATTTTCAAACCAGTCTTTTCAAATAACTCTCTTTGTGCTGCCTCTTCAAGGGATTCTCCGAAATGTACAACCCCAGAAGGAATTCCATACCAGCCCTTAAAAGGGCTTTTCATTCTCTTATAAAGCATGACCTGCCCTTTAGGATTAGTTAGAAATATTGATGTAATAAGAAGGGGTGAATTCCGGCGCTCTAAAACATTATCACCAAAATGATATATTTTTAGAGCCTTTCTTGTAGGTTCATAGCCATTCTTTGAATGATGTAAATAACCTTTTTCTACAAGTTTTTTTAAATGATAAGAGAAGCTATTATTGGGAACATCATCAATTTGTAATTGCGAAAATTGCTGGGGAGATTTCTCAGTGAGCTTGATGAGGATTTGCTGCTGTATGTGATGCATTTAAATTCTTCTATTTTTCACTATAGCAAGCCTCCACCGTTTTCACCTAATCAAATCAATTTGACTCAGTCTATAATGACTAGATTTAGCCAATGCGCCACCATATACTGCAAAGTAATGGGGGAAAAAAAGACAAACAAATCAAAAGTACATGACAGTGAACCGTTGGATCCTAATTCACAAATGGCGTATAGTTTGCTGAATTATGTTGATGATATATCTCTGCCAAGTCTCACTGAACTCTATGATCGTAACCACGATGAAGCGCGCATGGATTCTATTGAGGTTAAAACAAAAAAAGATTCTTACAGCATATTGCACATGGCTGAGCTGCTCGTAGGTAATCAGGACTCAGCAATAGACACCTATTTGGGTATTTTAGAGAAGGTTGCCGCGCTTCCTGAAGAGATGAAGCCAGACACTATAGTGCTTTCAGGTATAGTGCAGGGAGATTTTAAATACATTCAAAAATCACGTAGAAAAACACTTGTGCCTGAACTAACTTCCATGGACAAGCAATTTCACTATGCAAAGGATATGATAAGCGCAGCGCGAAAAGTAGCTCCCGTAATCTACAACATGGGAAATGACGACCATCGAATAGCTGAAGAATATACTGTGGAAGTTTTTAAGAAAATGCAAAAACTAGCCAATCAAGAATCTAAAAGATTGGCTGCAAAAGAAGATGTTGCTGGTGCTCAGCTTGGATTAAATGTTTCGCAACTAGACAAGATGAAACAACACCCCCAATGGAACGCCCACCTTCAGTTTCAAATAAATACCATATTTCCACATTGTCTTAAGCTAGGCAGAAGACTTCGAACAGGAGAAGAATTAAAAGCTCTAACGGACGGCCGAATAGATATTGATGAATACTTCCTTCTATATGAGGCAGCTGAACTTACAAAAAAGAATCAAAAAATACCAAAGATGCATCGCGATATGCTTCAGCTTATCGAAGACGAATATGCAAATATTGATGAAGGGCTTCATTCGCTTACTATAACGGATGATTTCAATTTACAAATAAAAACTAAGAATGCGGAGTATTTAGATTACGTGCGGCATTACCTTGGATTTTCCGGTGAATCATTAAGCAAAAATCATCTTGGAACGCCACTAAAATTACTAGGCCAACTTGCTTCGCGGGGTGCTGTTATTCCTGATATGATTGTTACGCAAAATAATCAGGAAACGGTGGGCGTCTCAAACCAAGGAGCCTTTGCTATTTCTATTGGTGGCCTAATTCGAGCAAGTAATTTTTTAAATAGGCAAGGCAGTAGAGCAGACGCAAAAGGCGATATTTCTCGAAGACTAGTGACTTCCAAAAAACAAATTACAGAACCTAGCGCATCTATGCATACACGAACCGATGAAGGAAATCACATCATAACGTTTTTCAATGATGCCCTATACGAGAAGATGTTTAGCCTTCCCGAACGAATGACTATTGCTGGACTTTGCGATTTGCAACACGGATCAATCACCGCAAGACCGGATTTACTTGTAAAATATCTTGATTACATTCGTACAAGAGCAATAGGCGAACGAGCGACAGCAATCTTCTTTGGGGGTGATATGCTTCACGGAAGAAATTATCCTAACTTTCCGAGCGAATCGCAGTTAACCGGTCTCATGGCAATGGACTCACAAGAAGATTTTACTATGAATATCTTTAGAGAATCTTTGGGAGATCTTAACAGCGAAGAACTAGAAGCCATCAAGAGTGTCCTTGTGCAACCCGGTAATCATGAATGGAATAGCGGAACAACTAAATGGCATGGCTATTCATTTACTACTTATATGAGAGCGGTATTTGAACGCATGTATGCACGCGCTGGATATAGTGATGAAGAAATAAAAAAAATTATAAAATCTCACGAAGCAGTCATAACCGCCAAAGGTGAATATGCGTCAGGTTATACTGGAGTGGAATATTTTGGGGATATTGGAGTGCTCATCCAGCACTTTTTACTCGATAAGGGTGGCGGGGCTGGCGGACTTCCCGTGCATCAAACTGATGCATTCGTTACTGGTGCTGGAGAATTAACAAAAAATATAGATATTCTCATGCAGGGGCATTGGCACCATCCACAATATGCCTTAACGGGTAATAAGCTTGGGATCGTTACGGGATCTATGGCCGGTGTAAGCGACTATGAGCTCAAGAAGGGGCTTCGGGCAACTATAGGAGGCACACTACTTCACATTGGCGGTGGCTTGCCTCCACAAGTAGAATTTATTTCTCAAGAAGCGCTCAATAAATATAAAATTAAAACTGGCGGCTTTTCCCAGGCTCAACTAAAGGCGGAAGGCTACACAACCGATAGAGACTTCGATCCTGTGCGGCATGGTATCTATATCCCAAGATCACCCAAATCCGCAATACAGAAAAAAGTTTTGAGTATTCAAAAAGATGCATCTGAACGCGTTGGAAAAATAAGTGAACTAAAATAAAATTCTTATGAGTGAACTAAAAAATAATTTTGAAACTATCTATCCTGGTGAGAACACCCGTTCGCTTACTAAAAAACTCGGAGAACTCACTTTAGATGCTAGTTACTATGATCACTTGCCATATATTTGCGGAATGTCGAATAAATTTGAAAAGAAGTTTAATCATAGACTCGAAGTACTTGACGGAGTCAAGCTTAAATATCCAATTAATAATGGCATAAATGCATTTATGAATTTGTATCAAAATGAATTCATCACAGATAATGAGATCAATAAAGCATTTCAAAGCAGCTTAGAAAAAATGATTCATCCAATCGACATCCTCAACAGGCAGTTGACATTAGAACCTATAGATTCGCTCTCGCTACATCAAAATGAACTACTTGAAGCTGCGAAAGTTGCAAGAATAATAAAGGACATATTTTCAACAAGTATGTATGAAGGACAACATACGCAATTTAGACGAATGAATGCCCATATTATTGCAACAACATTAGACCAAGCATTTCCAAATTCACCTGAGGAAAATTTATTTTCTGCATGTCTGGCAGCAGAAGTTAAAGAGGGTAATCCGTACTCAGAGTTACTAGTGTATGTGCACAGGATTGCCTTGCTCGCAAGAACAGCGCTCGCAAGTGACATAAAAAAGGCTGGCGATTCTTTCGCTGAAAGCCCAATCAAAGATCATTTATCACAATTCGCTACACTCTATTCTGATCAATATGTTCGACCAAGAATTAAAGACGATACTGAAGGCTGTCTTTTTTTGAATGATTACTATTTACTGGAGAAACAATGAACATTGGAATAATTCGATCTAATCCATATAAAGAAACTGCGAGCAATAAGCGTATCGCCTATGAATTAGAGCGATTAGGCCACAGT
>Ga0209084_1000361_pt1 | contig 42361 bp, 44 predicted proteins | sample C_130820_MF_Meta_FD_187309 | JGI IMG/M metagenome (GOLD analysis project Ga0209084, IMG submission 187309) | Freshwater microbial communities from Lake Croche, Canada to study carbon cycling - C_130820_MF_MetaG (SPAdes) (version 2) | ecosystem: Environmental > Aquatic > Freshwater > Lake... | reverse complement strand
TAACAGGTACAGGTACTTCTTGGACTTTGGCAGGAACTAACCTTAACGTTGGTGGTTATACGCATACGGTAGGTTCAACTACTGCATTAACAACTGCTCTAGCTGCAGTAGCAGGAACGTATTATCAGATTACTTATACGATAACAGGTAGAACTGCTGGAAGTATTATTATTGCTTATGGAGGTACAAGTACAGGAGCATCTGCAAGTGGAGCATCTGGTCCTTTAGCATCCTCTACGTCAGTACTTACAATCACTCCAACGACAGACTTTGATGGAACTATTGTATTATCAATTAAATCTATTAGTACAAGTTCTGCATCAAGTACGTTTGCAAATAGTTCTGGAACAAGCAATATTGAAGTTAGAGCAAGTAGTGATACAACAAATACATTTATTGGATTAAATGCTGGAAGAAGAAATACTACTGCTGTTAGTAATACATTTTTAGGAGTAAATGCTGGACAAAATACTACAGCTGGCGGATATAATACGTCTATTGGAAATTCAGCTGGGCTAGCAAATACAATAGGTTCCAATAATGTTTTTATTGGTCAAAATGCTGGCTCTAGTAATTCTGGAGGAAATTTTAATGTATTTTTAGGAGCATTTTCTGGGCAATCTAATTCTATTGGAAGTGATAATACATATATTGGAGTAAGTGCTGCAATTAATAATACAACAGGAAATCAAAATGTATTTTTAGGTAGAAATGCTGGTAGGTATATTTCAGATGGCTCTACATCAAACGCAATAACTGATAACTCTATTTATATTGGTTACAATACTAAAGCACTTGCTTCTTCTCAAACAAATCAAATAGTAATAGGTTACGCAGTAACAGGTCTTGGCTCTAACACTACTGTACTTGGTAATAGTTCTACAACATTAGCTTTAATATATGGCGCACATTTAATTGGTGGCACATCTATTGATGCATCTGCACAATTGCAAGTAGATTCAACCACAAAAGGAATTTTATTTCCTCGAATGACAACAACTCAAAAGAATGCGATTTCAAGTCCAGCAACAGGATTAACCGTATTTGATACTACATTAGGTAAATTATGTGTATTTTCAACTACATGGCAAACAATAACATCAGTTTAAAATAAATTATATGAAATTAATAAATGAAATATCAATTTGGGATAATGGAGTAAATAAGAAAGCATTTATTTTAGATGCTTATGTAGTTAATTTAATTCTTAATGAATCAGCTACATTTTATTATGGATTATTTGCACAAAATTCCGATGGTACTAAAGGTGAAACATTGACACAAGGTAATTTATCAATGATAGGTGAAGATTACACAGAATGGCTTGTAGATAATGATGCTTGGAATTACATAGCTAAATGTTTAAACCTTGTTATTATAGGTGATTATATAGAAATAAAATAAAAAATGGCAAATAAGAAAATAAACCAATTAGTTTCTAAGACTACAATTTTATCAACTGATCTATTTGGCATTGGAGATGCTACAACTGGGCAACTTTATAAAAAAACCATTGCTGAACTTCAAGCTGCAATAGGTGGAGCAGTAATATCAGTAAATGGATTAATTGGAACGGTTGTTTTGAATACTGATAATATTCAAGAAACGGGAACTCCAACTAATAAATATTTTACTGATGCAAGAGCAAGAAATGCAATAAGTTTAACGACAACCAGTAACTCAGGGCCATCAACCTATTCAAATTCAACAGGTGTTTTAAATATACCTACTTATACATTGACTGGACTTGGTGGTATTTCATTAACTTCTTTAAGTGGTGGTACTGGTATAACTTACAATAATACTACCGGTGCTATTTCATATAGTGGTACGGTTTATACAGATGCATCAGTTCGTTCTTTATTAAGTGGAGGTACTGGCATAACATATAATAGTACTACAGGATCAATTTCATATAGTGGTACGGTTTATACTAATGCATCAATTAGAGCATTAATTTCATCAGGTGCTGGGATTAGTTATAATTCTACTACGGGAGTAATTGATTCTTTATTAAGTTTAACTACAACTGGAAATTCAGGTGCATCAACATATAATTCAACTACTGGAGTTTTAAATATTCCTCAATATCAATCTGTTTTAACTAACCCAATTACGGGAACCGGTACTATAAATTATATACCTAAATTTACTTCAAGTTCTGCATTGGGGAATAGTATTATTTATGATAATGGATCAAATGTTGGAATTGGAACAAATTCCCCATTATATCCATTAGTTTTAAGTGCAAGTACTGCAAATTTTGCTTTTTATAATACATTTAGTAGCACTAATAATCGAAATTGGGCATTATCATTTGGTTTAGTAAATATAGGTGATATGGCAATTATGCAATCAAATGCTCAAAATGGTAATCCAATAAATGATGGAACTACAAGAATATTAATTTCAAATACTGGTAACATTGGAATTGGAACTGGAATAAATGCTCCTAATTCAAAATTAGAAGTACAATCTAATGGATTTGTTGCTTCGTTTGGAGAAAGTGGAAATCAAGTTAAAATTTATTCTGATATAGCAAATCAAGACCCTACAGTGACAACAAGTTCTGGTAAAAATTTAAGAATAGAAGCTGGAGGTATTTTTGCAATGATGATTAAAACTTCTGGAAATACCTTGCTGGGAACTTCTACAGATAATGGAGAGCGATTATATGTATCAGGTACAATTAGAGCAACGGGTACAATTACTGCAAACTCGGATATTAGTTTAAAGAAAAATTTATTAAAAATTGAAAATGCTATTAAAAAAGTAGAGCAAATAAATGGCTATACGTATGAATTAAAACAAGGAAATTCAAAGAGATATGCTGGAGTAATTGCTCAAGAAATACAAGAGGTTTTGCCTGAAATAGTAAATAAAGGTAATGATGGTATTTTAGGTGTGGAATATGGTAATATTTCGGCCTTATTAATTGAAGCTATTAAAGAGCAACAAATACAGATCAATGAATTAAAAGCATTATTAAATAAATAAATGCCATTACAAGGAAGTGGGGCAATGTCTTTTGCCGATGTATATAATGAAATGACTGGTGAATCATTAACGAATCCACCTATTTCAATAACGGCTGCTGAACTTGGTCAATTACAAAATTCAGCAAATCAAACTATACCTTTAAATACTTATTATACTCCAAGACCTGATGGGAATTTACCTACTATTTTTCCAACAGAATGGTATTTATATTGTCAAAGATGTAATGCACCAAACTCATATTTAACTATTCAAAAATCTGCGCCAAGTGGTGGTAATCTTAATCAAGTTTTTTCGTATTTTTTAACTATTACTAATAATGGTACTACGGCAACAACTGCACCAATACAAATTTCTGATTATTTACAAGAAGGTTTAGTTTACATAACTTATGTCGGATCAGGTTGGAGTATTGATGTCCAACAATATTCAATAGATGTAAATAGATATTCATATAATGTATTTGGTACGTATAATGGAGTATTACAACCTAATGGAGTTTTAGTTCTTGAAATTAGAGTAAATCCAACTATAACAAAAACTTATAATAATTATGCATCGGTAAGTGGTGGAGGTGAGAGTGTATCAAAGAGTTCAAATACAACAACTACTTTGATAGGTGGAAGTCAAACATGGACAAGTTCTAAAAGTAAAATTGTAGTTCGAACATTTCAAAAAAACAATTGTGATGTTAATGGAATTGGAAGCTATGTTGATGTTTATTCTCCATCTTTTACGGCCACATATACTTCTTCAATTAGCCAAGTTGATGCAGATACTAATGCAAATAATAATGCAACTACATTATGCAATAATTGGCTTGATGCTAATGGACAAAATGAAGCTAATTCAAGGGGGACTTGTGATTATGAGCATCCTCAATTGACATTATCAAAATATATGCCACAAGCTTTTAATGTTAATCAATCAGGACAAGTAGAGATTATAGCTAGAACTTTTGGAAATTCAACAAGTGGACAAATAATTATTAGTGATATTATACCAAGTGGATTTTCATTTGTAGATTTAAATTTAAGGCCACCAGAATGGGCATATGATATTATAAATGGGAATACAATAAGATTTATTTGTGGAAATGTTTTAGCTAGTGGTTATTATGGCCGTTTTCTATTTACAATAAGAGCAAATATAATTGGTAATTATACTAATGTTGCTACTGCATATGGAGGTAATATTTTAAATAATTCAGCTACTAGTAATTCAGTATCAACTTATATTTTTGGTAATCCAGTATTTTCTTTTTCTGCTGGAACTGGTAATCAAACTTATTATAATGGAACAAATGGAAATATAATAAATGCAGCACCTACTGATCAAGTTTATCATAGTAATATATTGACAATAAATACTCAAGATAGTACTCCTAATTCTATTGTTAAAATTGAATTTAGAATGCCACAGACATTTAGAGTTATTGATGATGTACAAGTTTTTTATCCAACTGATTATTTTGATTTTTCTCAAGGGGTAAATTCATATACAATTGTATTTACTCAAAAAAATAATGTAATTGTTCCGGTTGGACAATATGGATTTTATATATTTTTTAGTTTACCAATAAATTATTTTGCAATGTCATCAACTTCTCAGAATGAAAATTTGAGACCTGATGATAATTTAATATTAAATGCAAATGGATTTACAATACCTAGAAAAGAAACAACTTTAATAAGTAATTATGTAAATAATACACTAAAAAATTCAATTGATCAAACTATAACTTGGGCTAATAATTATACATTCTTGCCAATATTTGAAAGTAAGGATACTAATAATGATACTCGAATTCCAAATGATGTAAATGGATTAACTTATACTTATGCAGTTAATAATCAAGCAAATTATAGTCAACCAATTACAATAAATTTTATTAATCAACATTTTTTTTCAATTGATGAATTTTATGTTGTAAATCCTACAAGAGATACAAGTCCTGGAGTTGTTAATATAGATTATCCTTATACATATGTTGTTAGTGGTTTTCCAAGTGATAGCTATATGTTTGGAATCCGTATTTATTATAGAATTTATAAAGATGGAATTTTAATTAAATCTTTTAATGATTCTCCAAATTCATATTTAGAAATTAAAATAGATAAAACTAAAAATGAGCCTAAATATAGAAATGTAACTTTTATAGTTCGTGTTGATACAAATGGAAATTATATTTATTGATAAAATTTTATCCAATAGCTATTTATAATTGTAACTAAAAAAAACAACCAAATGAAATTAGATTTTAATTTTGAATTTATTGGTCTTGATGATCAAGTTTTTGAAGGAAATAATGCTGGTAAAATGTTAGCCGGTGGATTAGCTAGTGCATCTAAAGGTGATGCTTTAAAATTTTGGGATTGGGCAAAGAAATTGTACAAAGGAGAATTATTAGATTTAGATAAATCTGATCAAGAAACTTTAAAAGGATTTGTTAAAGATTCAGAATCGTTTACCGTTTTAGCCAAAGCACAATTATTGGAAATATTTATTAAAGACTAATATGATTGTATTTATTGAGCCAATTAAAGGCATTAGAGAAATTGCCGATAGAGTTGAAATTCTTGTTGTCAACTATTCTCTTCAAGCAAAAGAACAAACTTTATATTTTCGATTAATGAGCCAATTTAATTCTCAAATTGAAGAAGGCAATTTAATTATTCCCGAACCAATTAATGCCCAATGGGGAATTGATGATTCATTTATTATTGATTGGGCATTAGAAACATTGGGTCTAGAAAGAAAAGTAATTACTCCAAATGAAGATCAGAATGAATTATAATTGGGATGAGGTAATAATACCAGGATTAACTGGTTTTTTTGGGGCATTAATAACTTGGTTATTTGGTCGAAAAAAAGAATCAGTTGATTTGCAAAGTAGTGAAATTACCAACGTTCAAGAGGCTATTAAAATTTGGAGGGAAATGGCAACAGATTTAAAAGCAGAGGTTGCAGATTTAAAAATTAAAGTTGATTCATTGACTACTGAGATTCACAACCTACGTTCTGAGAATGTAGAATTAAGAGCAAAATTAGATGAAAATCAACCAAATAAGCCAAAAAGGATTAAGCTTAATAAAGAAGTTTGAGGGAGTTAAACTCAAGCCATATTTATGCCCAGCTGGGATTCCTACAATATCAATCGGTTGCACTTATTACGAAGATGGATCAAAAGTCAAAATGACTGATGAGCCTATTAGCGAAGCAAGAGCAACCGATATTTTTTTAAATGTAATTAAACATTATGAAAGGAGTGTTGACTCATTTTGCCGTGATGATATTAATCAAAACCAATTCGATGCACTTGTATCATTTTGCTATAACTTGGGCGCTGGGTCTTTAAAATCAAGCACATTATTAAAAAAAGTTAATGTTGATCCCAACGATGAATCCATAAAATTAGAATTTTTAAAATGGAATAAGAGTGGAGGTAAAGTCTTAAATGGTTTAACACTTCGAAGAAACGCAGAATTAGAACTATACTTTTCATGAAAAAACTTATTCTTTGTTTGCTAATTGCAAACTTTTTTATTTCTTGTAAGAGTACTAAGGTTAATAATATTGTATCCGAAAAGATACGAATAGATACAATTCGTGATTACAAAATAATTACAAAATTTAATGCTATTCATGATACCTTACTTATTGATAATCCTTGCGATTCTGCTGGCATATTAAAGACTTTCTACTCAAAGATAATACTACCACAAGGTCGCATAATTATAAGGTCTTATAATGGCAAGATTGAAGCCACAATTAATATTGATTCATTAAAAAGTATTTACGAAAGCAAGTATCGAAATAAGGAAACTAATCTGTCACAAAATGCTACTAAAATTGTGACTAGAAATATCATTCCTACCTGGTGTTTTTTAACTATTATTTTTCAAGGTTTATTAATTTTTGGGTATATATATATAAAATTTATTTATGTATAATATAGATATAGAACCGGTGGAGAAACCAATTTCAAAAGCAAAGGATTTATTGCATACAATGATGGATGTAATGGAGAACATAGAACACGTGGATGATGCTGCATATGTTTTAAGAATGAAAGTATTAAATAATATTGAGTTTTTAGTTGACACACTTATGCAAGAATATGAACAAGGCCGATAAAGTCACAAAGATTAGAGAGCATTTTTACTCTACTAATATGACTAATAAAGATTTTTATAACACATTCCACACGATGTATGGATATCAATCTTGGAATAGTTTTAGAAAATTTATGATTACCAATAATATTAAATCTAAAGAAAGATCAGCGCAATCAATTAACCTAGAATTACCACCACTAGTCGTAAATTATAATCTTGAAACATTAGACAATTTTGGTATAGAAGCAAGTATTGGCAAAGAATATGTTTCTGCTAAACTACCGGGTAATCTAAAAAAGATTGGAATATTATCTGATATACATTTTCCATACCACGATCTTCAAGCATTGACTTGCGCAATTAAACATTTAAAGGATCAAGAGATTGATTGCTTATATTTAAATGGAGATATTCAAGATTTTTATTCTATTTCTAGACATGAAAAAGAAAAGGATATGCGTGATTTTAAAAGGGAAGTGGATATGAATCGAGATTTCTTGCAAAGGTTAAGGGACATATATAGAAACATTCCAATTTATTATAAGTTAGGTAATCACGAAAATAGATTTGCAAAATCTTTACAATTGCAAGCTGAAGAATTTGCGCAAATACATGATTTACAATTTGATGTATTTTTTAGGTTAGATAAATTAGGTATTACAATGATTGAGGATTGGCAAGGAATGGAGATGGGAGATCTATTAGTATTACATGGCCATGAATTGTACGGAGGTGGCGGAGTTAATCCAAGTCAGAATCTATTTAACAAAACAATTTGCAATACATTAATAGGACACGTTCATAGGACCAGCAACACACAAAAGAAAACAGGTTTTAAAGAGTTTATAAATACTTATTCTATTGGATGCTTAACTGTATTGAGTCCAAAATATATGCCATTTTCACATCACAATCATGGTTTTGCAATTGTTGAAATTGTAAACGGAAAAAGTAAAGTAAATAATATTCAGATTAGGGATGGTAAAATTGTAAAATAATAGTATATTTGATTTTCATAATAGGTTAAAGGGTTTAAGTTTGGTCTTAATTTCCTCATTGGTCTTACCGATGGGGATTTTTTTATACCTAATAAATAATTAAAATAATTTTATATAAAGTTTTTTTATTTAAAATATTAGTTATATATTTGTCTCAAAAAATAGCAACGAAGCTATTTTAAAAACTTAAATCAAATGAAAAATTTACCAAAAGAGTACGCATACCTTTTCTCATTTCAAGACAAGCAAGGGAATGAAATTGCATCAGTAGTTAAAAACTGCTGGAGCAAGCAAGATGCCATTAAGATTGCTAATAATTTATTGGCTAACACATCTCATTTACACATTGTAAAAATCAAAACTAAACGTAACTACTAACATGAAAAAAATCATTAAATTTTTCAAAGAATTTCACCAAGAAGATCCACAAGGATTGTATGGGATGATTGTCATCACCATTTTTATTTATATTATGTATTGTCACATCATCCCAATCATCACAGGCCATGCATAAGTATAAAGCAAAATTTCAAGACGAAGCTGGGTATTATCATTGTACTTGGTATTGCGAGGGGTTCGAAGACTTTTGGTCTAAAGTATATCGAGAAGAAAGAATTTACAAATCAAAATTTATAGAGTTAAACCAAGACTAACATGATAAACCTAATTAAATCATTATCCAATTTTCAAAATGAATGCCCTGTCATTCATAAGGATACCAAAGGCCACAATTACACCTATGCCGATCTGCCACAAATTTTTTCCGTTATTAATCCATTACTTAAAAAGAATGGCTTATGTTTTAGCCAATTGCTTGAAAATGATGGAATCAGAACAATTCTTTTTCACGTTGAAAGTGGAGAATCATTAGAAAGTTTTACAATAATTCCTAAAGTAAAACTTGGAAATATGAATGATTTTCAGGCAATGGGCAGCGGTTATACCTATTTTCGGAGATATTGTTTATCCAGTATTTTGGGGTTAGTGGTCGATAAAGATACAGATGCAGCTGGAACACAAGTGCAGTCAAATCCAGCACAATTGCCATTATTACAATGGAAAAAATTAATTTATGATTGCGATTCAATTGATGAATTAAATGCTTTATATGCAGAAAAATCAGACATTGTTAATAACGATCAAAATGTGTTATCATTATTTAAAACTAAAAAATTAAGTTTTACAATTAACCAACCAACTAAATGAGCAAGTTAGTAAGCATTTCAATCAACGTAGATTTGTTAGACAAGTCTAAATTGTACAAAGGTAAGAAAGGTACATACCTTAATATTTCTGGATTCTTAAAAGATGATCCTGATAATTACGGAAACTTTGGTTTCATCACACAAGATGGAGTAAAGACTCCAGAGAAAAATGCCCCAATATTGGGCAACTTTAAAATTGGCAAATCATTACCAGCACGACAAGATCAGGCAAGTACTGGAGTAAAGAAGTTAGTTAACTTTGAAATTGATGAAATTAATGAAATGAATACAAACGATTTACCTTTTTAGATATGGAAAAGAAAACCTATTTATTCCGATGGATAGATTTATTAGACAGATCAAGATTTTGCGAAGAGAGAACATTTTCAGAAGCTGAAATTGAACCATATTTAAAAGCAAAAAGAAAATGGAATGAATTAGAAGAATACGAAGAGTATCTAATAATTACCGAAGAAATGGAAAGAGAACTAAATAAAAATTAAAATTATGATAAAGATCAAAAAAATGAATATACATCAGGCAGTTGCCGATAGTTTAAATAAGAAAGGTATACTACCTTTTTCTGCAAGAGAATGGAATGTTTTAAATATCCAGCAAGTTGTGTATTGGAACACAAGGAATAAAGGTGAAGGGTATGTGAAGTATCCAGAAGTAATGGCTGAAGTTGCGTTAATAGCTAAACAAATGCAAGATGAGAAAGCAAGGGAAGTCCAATAATTCATGTGAGATAGCTGAATTTCTTACGATGGTCGGAATTGTGGGAATCATATCATGCTGGATATTTGCAATAGTTGTCGAAATTATCACTAAAATTTACAACCAATGAAAAAATTAACATATAATACTTGGCACATTTATTTAGCCAAAGAGTTAGAAAAAGATCGTAAAAAACTAGGGATTATTCCTAAACAAAAAAAATAATCTTTGTATATTTGTAACAATAAGCCAAAGGGGTCAGAGTCTTTGGGTTATCCGGTATCTTTACCAACCAAGCCAGTTCTGCACTCTGACGCAGACTGGCTTTTTTATTTTTTAAAATGGACATATATAGTTTGTCAAGAAACTTTTGGGACTATGCCTATGATAATCCAGATAAAATAAAGCCAAATCATTGTGCTTTATATTTCTTTATTATTGAGCATTGTAACAGATTAGGATGGAAGAAAAAATTTGGTCTTCCAAGCATGATGTCGATGGAAGCCATCGGTATAAAATCTCATAATACTTATATTAATACTCTTAATGATCTCGAAGAAATTGGGTTAATTATTGTGGTTGAAAGAAGTAAAAATCAGTATTCTGCTAACATAGTTGCTCTATCAAATTTTGATAAAGCACATAGCAAAGCACTTGATAAAGCATTGATAAAGCATGGTACAAAGCAAAGGGAAAGCACGGTACAAAGCATTGATCATATAGATATACCAATTTACAATAATACAAATATACAAGTATACAAATCTACAAGTATACAACGCGAAAGTGATTTTAATTTCTTTTGGGATTGTTATAATAAAAAAGTAGATAGATCTAAATGCGAAAAGACTTGGAATAAATTATCTGTAAATGATATTGATAATATTTTAAATACTATTCAAGATTATGTAAATGCAAATCAAGATATTAAATTTAGAAAAAATCCATCTACTTATTTAAATAATAAATGCTGGAACGATGAGATTATTTATCATCAACCTTTAGAAAAAAAAGGTAATCACCAAAAGAACTTTGAGAATTTATATTCATTAGAACAAAAACTTTTAAAAGAAATAGAAGATGGAACATTCAATAATCCTTTCAGTAGAAAATAATTATTTAACTAAAAGAGAAGAATTAATTTATCAGGCATATTTAAAGCCAGTGATTAAATTATTATCTGAAAGTAAAAAATTACAGATTGCAATGAAAGTAGTTGCATTAGCTAAAGCCAAGTTAGGTTTAAGGGACAAAAATAAAGGAGAGGATGAAATGGATATTAAATTAATTTTAACCGATCTTGAGGCATTTGGTAACTATTCAGAGGATGATATAATGATTGCTGTTAACAATGGATTAAATGGCGAGTATTTGAATCAAGCTGAATCATCAGTATTTTTTAATTCATCTATTTTTGTGCAATGGATAAAGAAATATTATTACGAAAAAAATGAAGTTTTAAGTAAGGTTGCAAAGGAAAAACAAAAAGAAGAAAAGATACCGGTACCAAGTGATCAAGAATTAAAGAAGCAAGCCATTGACACGGCTAATGAATATGCCAAGCAAATTAGATTTTGCGAACAAAATGATAAGAAATTTACGTTTATTGCTGGAGGCTTATCAATCTTATTTGATTATTTAGAACAATTTAAAATACCTACAATTTCAAGAGAAGAAAAAATAGAACTTTGGAATAAGTATTCTAATATTCAAGATGTTGAAGAGAGAAAATTACATTGTAAAACTCAAGGTTATATTAAATTTATCAATTCTTTAGCTACATTTGATTGCTTTATTGATCAAGATGGAACTATTAAACCTAACGAATAATGAAAAGAAAACTAATTTACGGAACTGCGCTGGCATTAATTTGCTATGCTTATTATTACTCGACAAAAAATAATCAGACATTAGAAAAAAAAATAATTAATAATGATTTTGGAATTGATTCTGATGAAGATATATTTACGGATACAATTGATTTGAGATTATATACGAATCATGGTAGGTTAATTATTAAACAGAGTGATAATTCGGAAATTCCGAATAACCACTTTAAACAACAAGACAATGGAAACTAAAAAATTAACTAAAAAACAATATTTTAGAATGTGGATTTTTCCTGCATTAGTATGTTACATAATATTTACATTTATTCAATGGGATTTTAATCCAGCAAATTGGCACATTCTAATAAGATTTTTTTGTTTTGCTTTATATATTTTTTTTCTTTGTGCTTCAGCTTATTCAATTAAAAATAATGAGAAATGAATATGAGCATAAACTACAAGTTGCAATTTGTCATTGGTTAGATTTTACACAAGACTTTTATTATTTTTCAATTCCTAACGGAGGAGCAAGGCATAGATTAGTTGCAATTAAGTTAAAAATGGAAGGTGCTAAAGCTGGAGTGGCTGATATGTTTTGGATGATCTCTAACAAGAATTGGAAAGGATTATTTGTCGAGGTTAAAATTGAAAAGGGAAGCCAGCAACCGAATCAAAAAGCATTCCAACAGATTGCACTTGCACATGGGTATTATTATACGATTGTTCGAAGGTTAGATGATTGCATTGAACTAATAAGAAAGTTTAAAGCAGATGAGATTTGAAAGAAAATCATAGGAATGCAATTAAATGGATAGATAAGATGTTAGAATATCCAACACGACAAATTAAAATTAATTGTGCTACCTATTTAGATTTAAATTTTAGCCTTGAAATAAATAAAAATAGAATCTTAATGGAAAATGGATCATCATATCCAGCTTACAGACAAACAAAAAAAATTAAAGATTACTTGGAAATGCATGAATTTTAAATAACTTTGAGCATGGAAAATATTAAATATCAAGGAGTTATCAAAGAAGAAGTCAATCATCCTGAACATTATCAGGGTAATGGCATTGAGGTAATTGATATAATTGATTCATTTGATCTTAACTTTAATCTAGGTAATGCAATTAAATACATACTAAGATCAGATAAGAAAGGATTTAAAAAGAAAGATTTGAGTAAAGCAATTTGGTATTTAAATAGGGAACTAGAAAAGTGGAAAGATTAATTTGGGAAGCCATTACGGTAGGAATTATTGAACTGGCTTTTATTGTTTATTTTATTTTTGAAATAATCAAAAAATCAAAGGAATGACCAGGTCGCAAATCATCGAAGAACTTTATAACTCAAAGGAGATTAAACAAGCTTTGATAAAGATGCATCCATCAAATTTAAGGGAAGAATTAAAACAAGAAATGTTTTTAAATCTATGCTCAATAAGTGAAGATAAATTTTGGTCAATTTATAATAACAATGGATCAAGTGGTTTAAAATATTGGTTGGTCAGATGCATGCTAAACATGATATATAGTACCGGTATGAATCAGCCATTCTTTAGACATTTTAGAGCAAAGTATGAATGTCTTGATAGCATACAAGAATTGGCTCAAATTGAGGATATTATAAAGGATTATAAAGAAAGTCTTTACAACCAGGTAGAGAAGGCAAGAAAAGAATTAAGCTGGTATGAGGATATGTTACTTGATACTTATGTCGAATTAAATTTTAATCAAACAGAAATTTCAAGAAAGACTGGCATTCCATATATGTCAATAGTCAAAACGATTTCTAACATTAAAAAGAAAATAAGAGATGAAGCCTGATGAACGAGCAAATAGTTTGCTTTTAAATTCTTTGTATTTTTGTGGAAATAAATTATTTGCTAAAGAACTTGGATTATACATTTGCGAATTAATATTACAACAAAAATTAAAGGCAGATGATCAAGCTTACTGGAGTTTAGTCAAAGATGAAATTTACCATACATTAAAATGATCACAATAATAGCAGCCGTTTCTTTTGCAGTATTTTTTACAATGACAAATTTATATCAGTCATTTAGATTAAATTTTAAGCCATTTAGTTGTACTCCATGTTTAAGTACCTGGAGCGCTATTGTTTTAATTGTAATTCCAATTCAATATCAAGAATGTATAGCAATTGTATTTAGTTCGGGAGTTTTAGGGGCAGTAATTTATAGACTAATAAATAAACTATGACTGATCAAGAGATAGCATTTATAGAAGCCAATATTATAAACTTTGAAGCGGTAGCATTAGGTTTTACAAAAAATATAGAAAGAGAAATACTTGAGGAGTATGCAAACCTATATCGAAAATATATTAACAAGGATTTTAATTTTAATTCGTGGTGTGGTTCTTGTGTTTTTGATATGCTTAAAAGATTATCGGCTCATTATGAAGGAGTAAAATATATTGCAAAACTCAACCAATCAAAACCAAACGATGTCCAAATTAAGAATATGCGCCGTAGGAAGTAGACATTCAGGAGTTACTTATCATAGACTAGCATTACCATTATCGGTAATGAATAAAGAGTATTGTATGATAACGGATACAATGACTGAAGAGATGCTTATTGAGAAAGCGATAAACGTGGTTGTAGTCAATAGATTTTGCGAATCAATACCATTCCCCGATTTATTAAAATGGAAGGCTAAGATAGGCTTTAAATTAGTTGTTGATATTGATGACTATTGGGAATTATTTAGCCAACATTTATCAGCTAAAACATATCGTGATTTAGGGGTAACAAATGTGATTAAAAATTTTATTAAATATGCTGATGTTGTTACGACAACTCATAATAGGCTAAGGCTTGAAATTATTAAAATAAATCCTAATTGTTATATTATTCCTAATGCTTTGCCATTTGATAAGGATCAATTTACTGCTCAAAGAAATGTAAATGAATTAGTTACCATAGCACATACCGGAAGCATCACTCATTTTCCTGATATGAGGCAATTAAAGAATCCGATTTATGAATTGTCTAAATCTAAATCATTTAAAGAATCTACTAGAATGCTACTTTGTGGATGGAATAAAGTAAATGAATTTCATTGGAAGCAAATGGGTGATTGGTTTACTGCTAATGAAAGATTAAATCATAAAATTCTTGAATCAATGCCAGTAGATTTATACATGAATTTTTACCAAGAGGCTGATATATTACTTGCACCATTACTTGATAATAAATTTAACAAACTAAAATCAAATCTAAAGGCATTGGAAGCTGGTGCTAAACGTATTCCATTAATGGCAATAAAACGAGCGCCATATGATGACATTCCAACGGTATGTTGGGTAGATAATTGGGAGAGAGATATTAAGAGAATGGCATTTAGTTCACAGATGAGAATAGATTTTGGGGAGTCAAATGCTGAATATGTTCGTGAGCATTATGATCTATTTAAAATTAATGAGGATAGATTTGCTATTTATTCTAAACTCATAGAATAATGCCAGTAATTAAATGTTCAAATGATAAATGGCGCATAGGGAATGGCGCTTGTATTTATGATACTGAAGAAAAAGCAGTTCAAGTATGGCAAGCAATTTTAGCAAGTGGAGAATACCAAGCAGATAGTTCAAAGGTTTCATTTGATTTTGATGATACATTATCAACTGCAAGAGGTCAAGAGATTGCAAAAAGATTAATCAGAGAAGGCAAAATAGTTTATATTATAACTAGGCGAAATGAATACTTTGCATCTGAAGTATATCGTATGGCCGAAAAATTAGGCATACCTAAATCAAGAGTTTATTTTACAAATGGCCAATATAAATGGAAAACAATAAAACGATTAGGAATTGGAACTCATTATGATAATAATCAAAAGGAGATTGATTTAATTAAAATAAATACAGATACTAAAGCAATAAAATTTTGATAGCAACAGATAAAGAATTTTTTGATTATGAAATAGCTGTCATAAATATTTAAAAAATAATGCCAAGACTTCCAAAAGATATTGATCAAGAAAGACTCCTAGAATGGGCAGATAAATATATTGATTATTGCCTAAACTCAACTAAGGAAGTGGCTACCGGTGCTGGAGTAAAAACCATAAGAGAGCGCCATTTACCAACTATAAGTTTTTTTTTATTGATATGGTTACCAAGACAAGATTTTGAATTTTATAGTAGAGCAACTTATTATGAAGTTCTTTCCAGTGAAGATCATCCATGCCATAAGATAACAAAACAAATTGATGAATTATTTAGAGCATTAGCGGCTGATGTTGTTGCTAATGAAGGTAAAGGTATTTTCTATGCAAAAAATCTTTTAGGTTGGACTGATAGAGCGAAGAATGAGGAGAAACAAGAAGTAATAATAAGTTTTGCAAACGAACATAGTACTCCCGAAACCACACAAGAACCAAGCTAAAGTATTAGAATCTAAGGCAAGGTTTAAAGTACTCATGTCAGGTAGGCGATGGGGAAAATCACTTATATGCCAAGTTATTACTTGCATTGAAGCGATGCAAGGAAAACGAGTGGCTTATATAACTCCAACCTATCAACTTGCTAAAGTATTCTTTGATGAACTTGCCAGGTTAATGCCGAGCAATGTCGCAGTTCCAAATCGTAGTGATCTTACATTTAAATTAATTAGTGGAGGCGAGATTCGATTTTTTACTGGAGAAAGATTAGATAATCTTCGTGGTTTAAAATTTCATTATGCCATTATTGATGAAGCTTCATATATTCCTGATCTTGAAAGTGGATGGCAAAACTCTATAAGGCCAACTTTGACAGATTATCAAGGTAAAGCCATATTCTTATCTACTCCAAGAGGAAAAAATTACTTCTATTCTTTGTTTTTAAATGGGGTTAATGCTAGTTCTGAGTGGGAATCATTTAAGTTTAGTACCTATGATAACCCATTTATTGCATCATCAGAGGTAGATGCAGCTAAAAAAGAACTGCCAAATGTAGTATTTGAGCAAGAATACATGGCTAATCCAGCAGAAAATGCTGCGAATCCATTTGGAAATGAGGCAATAAACAAGTGTACTTCTGATATATCAATCAATATTGTTAAATGTTATGGAGTCGATTTGGCAAAATATTCAGATTGGACAGTCATTATTGGTTTAGATAATAGTGGTAATGTAGCTTATTATGAACGATTTCAGAAAGATTGGGCATCAACTCAGAACATAATACGCAATTTATCTAAAGCGCCAATGTTAATTGATAGTACTGGAGTTGGTGATCCGATAGTAGAACAATTACAACGTGAAGGAATGGATATTGAAGGGTTTAAATTTACAAGCCAAAGTAAGCAAGAATTAATGCTAGGTCTTCAAGTAGCAATCCATCAAGAACGTGTGCATTATCCGGAAGGAATGATTAAAAATGAATTAGAAGTTTTTGAATATCAATATACATCACATGGAGTAAAATATTCTGCTCCTACTGGATTTACGGATGACTGCGTTTGTGCATTAGCATTAGCATGGCGCAAGTTTGATTTTAAGTCAGGGACAGGCAGATACAACTTTGTTTAATTAGCTATTTATAAATATGAACTGGAAAGATGTCACGGTATGGCAATGGCAACAAATTCAAAACTTACTTGTAAAAAGAGAAGGGTTGACTGAGTTAGATATTGCAGTTAAATCATTAGAGATTTTAACGTATCAAACAGAAAATCAAATTGATTCTTTAAGCATTAAGGAATTAAATGAGCAATTAAAAAAAATTACATTTATTACTGAGTCAGCACCTATCCCAAAGCCAAATGATATTATTAAGATAGGAAAGAAAAGATATAGATGTGTTTTTGATATTAGAAATATACCATATTCAAGGTATTTAGAAACTAAATTCTTTGGAAATGATATTATAAATAACTTACATAAAATAGCTGCTTCAATGGTTGTTCCTATGAAGTTAACTTGGAGAGGTTGGAAAGTAGCAAAGTATGATGCAACTAAACATGAGGAATATGCTGAAGATTTATTATCTGCAAGCTTTGAATCGGTTTATGGAAGTGTGGTTTTTTTTTGTCAAGTGTTCAGCGACTCGATAATGAATTTAAAGGATTATTTGATATCGGATTTAATCAAGAACGGGATGGAGAAATTAGAAGCAGAGATAACGATAATGGCTTTATGCAACGTTATGGATGGATTTACCAGGCTACCATCATTGCCGAACACGAAAGAATAAATTTAGCAGATGCATTTGAGTTACCAACAATACAAGCATTAAATGATTTAAGTTATATAAAGGCAAAGAATAGCTTTGATAGAGAGCAAATGAAAAAGATATATGGCAAGCATTGAGCAAGCACAAAGAGCATTAGGACAAGACTTTGATTTAGGAGGAGAAAGTTCTCAAGGCACATTAAAATTGGATGCGGTTGAAAGAGTCATGTATGATGCTGCAAGTAAATTTATTAGCTTGGCTCAGCAAAGAATAAATGCTAAGGGGAAAGTCGATAGGGGAAATATGAGTGATATATCTGTTTCAGTTATTAATAAAAAAGGAAACAAATATTCTTTAACTATTGGTTATGATGATTCAAACCCGGCTAGCAAATATTATGACTTTCAAAATAAAGGGGTAAAAGGAATTAAAAGCGGGAAACCAAATTCTCCATATCAATTTAGAACTTTAAAGGTTTCTAAAAATATGGTGGAGGCAATTCTTCAATGGTATTTAAGGCATAAAAATTATATTAGAAATGAAGATCAACGCAAAGGATTAAGTCCACTACAATTAAAACGAAAAACGATTATAGGTGCAGCCGATCCTAAAAAAAAATTACTAGCAATTGCTAAAAATACTGCAAAAAGAATTAAAGAACGAGGCATTTCAAGAGTAGGTTTTTTTGATGACAATGAACAAAAAGCATTTGGAGAAGATTTTAAAGCAAAATTATCTAAGGCATTGGGTCAAGATATAGCATTAACAATTACGCAAACATTTAAGAAATAATGGCATTTACAAAAGAATCAGTTCCAGCTTCATATTCATCGGCTCATGATAGTTTATGGCATATAGTATCCTCAACTAATTATTCACAATCATCATTTAAATATGTATTTACTCTACAAATTGGTGGAAAAGACATCGCCACACTTAAAAATTATCCAGACACAGGAAACTATGGTGTACTTGATGTCGCACCGATTGTCAGAAATTATCTTGGAAGCGGTTTTAACCCATCAGGAAGTTCACTCTTACAATATGCTGGATCATTCTTATTCATCGACTATACGTTAAATTTAGGTGAAGAATGGTTAGGCCAATTACCAATTATTAGGACTTCTGATACAGGTAAAGGTTGGAATTATTCCCTAAATCCATTTAGAACTTCTATTTCTAAATATGCGAATAAGTTTTTAACGACTAGAGATAGAACGGCTGGCGAAGTAATGGATGGAGAAAAGTTTTTTATTACTTATTTCAATGCCAATTTATCGGCAGTTACGGCAACAATTCAAAAGATAAATGAAGATGGTAGTAATAGTGGTTCATCATCTACTGGTGGAACATTATCAAGTCTTTCATCTTTGCTTTTAGACTTGAGTCCTTTTGCTATTAATTCTTACTTAGGAAGTTCATTTATAACTAGTTCAACTTATGGTTATAAAGTTACTATTGGATCAGATACAATAATTATAAAACAAGTATGTTCTCCTAGATTTAATTCTGTTAGGTTAGTATTTCAGAATCAATTTGGTGGTTATGATACATTTGCTTTTAGATTATTAAGCAGACAACAAAAGAATTTTAAAAAGACTACTTATCAAACTGCTGATTATCAAAGGAGTGGTAATACTATGACTTTTAAAAATAGTTCAGGTATACATTATGGTGGTGTTCAAGCATTATCAACTCAAATAGATTGGAGTTACCTAGTAACAAGTGATTATATCTCAGCTACTGATTATGCTCTTGGATCAGAATTGTTTGCTTCAAATGAATTGTATTTACATATAACTGATGGAGAAAATGAAGACTATTATCCTATAATTATTAAGGATACTAATTGGCAAGAAAAAAATAGCAGTTCTGATAAATTATTTAATTATCAAATTCAATTTGATTTAGGTCAAAAACAATTTAGCCAATTCCAATAATGATAACTGAAATAATAGTTGAACAACAAAGATTAGATTTATTTGAAGATTTAGGAGCAGAATTAAATTACGCAATAGATGACATTAAGGACTTTTCAGCGAGAAATACTAACTATTCGAAAACAATTAACGTACCTGGCAACGCTAATAACAACAAGATTTTTGGTCATATTTATAATTTTACCAGTGGTAATATTAGTACAACTAATATCAACGGTAATACGATTAATGTTAATAATAATTTCGACCCGACACGACAAGCAAATTGTCAGATATTTGTTAATAAGATACAAGTATTTAAGGGAGTTCTTCGCCTTTTGGAGATAACCATTCAGAACAAAGTTATTGAATATCAATGTGTTGTTTTTGGAGAGTTAGGTGGTTTTGCCTCAGTAATCGGAAATAAATTGCTTGAGGATATGACCGACTTTAATCAGTATAATCAAGCTTGGAATGAAACCAATGTAGCCAATTCTTGGAGTGCTTCGGGTGTTGCAAGTGGAGTAGGTATTGTATATCCTTTAATTGATTACGGACTATGCAGACATCCAGCAAATAATTCAGGACACGATTGGCATTTGAATGCCTTTAGACCAGCATTTTTTGTACACGAAATAATAGATAGAATAATTTTAAATTCAGATTACACGTATACTTCTGCATTTTTTGATACGCCTTTTTTTAAGAGTTTAATTATTCCAAATAATAAAGCAAACCTTGAGCAATTAACAAAGGATTTATTATTGGTTTATGGGAATAATTCTTTAAGCAACGGTACATCTGCTGGCGCATCCGATAATTTAGCTTTTAATACAATTACTAATTTAGTAAATTTTACAAAAGACGCAAATAATCAATATTTTACATTTGCTGGCTCAGGTTCAGCACTTGGTAAAGTTAGACTTTACGGACAAATATCATTATCAAGACCAGGTACTTTTTCCATTTCCGTTTATCAATCAGCAACTTTATTATACACGGAAACTTTTACTACTGATACGGACTACCAAGTATTTAATATTGATTGGCTAATGTCAACTTTATTAGGTGTTGGAGATGTTATTAATGTTAATGCAAATTTTACAGCATTTGAAGATTATGTTACATTAGACCCTAATTTATTTTTAGAGTTTGTAGCTGATTATGCTCAATCTGCAAACGCAATTAGAAATTCAAATTTAGTGATGGGTCATTTGCTTCCAAAAGGAATACAACAAAAAGACTTCTTTGCTTCAATATGTAGGATGTTTAATTTGTACGTTTATGAAGACCCTAAAATAACAACTCATTTATTAATTGAACCATATGTTGAATTTTATAGAACCGGTGCTGGATTTTTAAAGATAAATGATTTAGGTGAATTATTATTGCATGGAGAGCCTGGCGATGCTACGGGATTACTTTTACTTTCTGATCCTATTGCCGATTCAATTGATTGGTCAAACAAATTAGACTATTCAAAAGAAATTTCTATTAAACCAATGTCGGAATTAAATTCAAGGTATTACGATTATGTTTATACCGAAGATGATGACTATTATAATGAAATTTATTTTAAAAAATATAATGAATCTTATGGAGATAGGAAAGAAGATACTGGCTTCCAATTTGCCGAAGATAGAACGGAAGTAAAAGTAATTTTTAGTTCAAGTATTATTACTAAAGATTCTACCGATACAAAATTAAGGGCAAATTTATTTAAAGCAACCAGCGGAGTTCAAGAGCGAAAAGATAATAACATTCGTATTATGTTATTTAAAAACGCAACAACAACTTCTTGGGCAATTAAACAAGAAAGTTCACAAGGAGAAGGTAATTTAAGAACTGGTTTAACTACGTATGGATATGCTGGCCATTTTGATGATCCTGATATACCTTCTGCTGATATTAATTTTGGAGTGCCAAATGAAGTTTATTTTAGTTTATCAAATCCATATCCTACGGCTAATTTATTTAATGCTTGGTGGGATGAATATTTAGCTGAAATAATAAACAAAGATAGTAAGCTTCTAACTTGCTATTTATATTTAACCGTACAAGATATTTATTCTCTCGATTTTGCTCAACTTATTTATATTGATGGAGCATTATGGCGATTAAATAAAGTCATTGATTTTAACCCGAATATTTCGCAAACAACCAAATGTGAATTGTTAAGAGTAATTGAATTATTTTATCCAAGTTAAGAAATGGCTGAAAACGCAAAGGTTGGTATTGATTTAGTAGCAGATACACGAAGTTTAAGAACTCAATTAAAAGAATCTGTTCAAGAATTAGCACGATTGCAAAATACTGCTGGCGCATCTGCTAAGGAAATAGCTAACGCAGCTAAAAGAGCAGCTGAATTAAAGGATCGTATTGGAGATGCAAAAGCTACTATTGATGCATTTAATCCTGATGCTAAATTTAAGGCATTTGGTCAATCAATTCAAGGAGTGGCTGGTGCATTTGCCGGAGCGCAAGGTGCATTGGCTTTGTTTGGGGTTGAATCAGAGAACGTTCAAAAGCAATTACTAAAGGTTCAAGGAGCATTAGCATTTTCAGAAGGTCTTAATACAATATTAGGGTCAATAGATGGGTTCAAAAACTTGGCATTAGTAATTAAAACTCAAGTTTTACAAGCATTTACAACTTTAAGAGGGGCATTAATTGCTTCGGGAATTGGTGCTTTAGCCATAGGTTTAGGTTTATTAGTTGCAAATTTTGATAAAGTAAGGGATGCGGTACTAAAATTAGTTCCAGGTTTAGGAACCATTGCCAACGCTATAGGTAATATAGTTACTAAAGTTACGGATTTTGTAGGCATTACTTCTGAAGTTGATAGAGGATTAGAATTATATGCCAAAAATTCAAAAAATCGCAAAGAGCAATATGAAAGGGAATTAAAAGTACTTGAGTCACAAGGTGCATCTGAAAGAGAATTATTCGATAAGAGGAAACAAATAGCATCTGAGGATATAAATGTACTTGAGGCAAAAAAAAGGAATGGGGTAAGATTATCAACTGAAGAAACAAAGCAATTAGCCGATTCTAAAAATGAATTAATTGTCATTGAAGGCAATTATAAAAAATCAGTTTTAGCAACTCAAAAAAAAGGAGATGATGAATATTTAAAAAAGCAAGCTGAACGAATTGACAAAGAAATAGCAAATGAGTTAGCAAGAATAACAAGAATAAATGAACTTGCGGAAGCTGGCTTATCTGAAGAAGATAAAAAGATTGTTAAAATTAAGCAACAACTTGAAACCGATTTATCGCTATTTTCTGATAATATAAAATTAAAAGTATTTTTAACGAAAAAAGCAAATGATGAAATTGATCAAATTAAAAGAGACTCAGGCAAAGTTGAAGTAAAAGAATTAAAAGATGTCAAAAATATTTTTGATGTAGTTCAAAATGATAAGGCTAAAACATTTGGATTAATTACTAATTCAATGAACAAGTCTTTAAAAGCCAATGCAGATGCTGAAGTAAAAATTACACAATTAACTCAAGAGCAAAAACTTGGTATTGTTAGTAATGCTTTACGTACTGGAATGCAATTAGCAGGTGAGGGTACGGTTGCTGGTAAGGCTTTAGGTATTGCTGATGCTACTATTAATACTTACGTAGGAGCAACTGAAGCATTAAAATTGCCAGTACCATTTAATTTTATTGCAGCGGCAGCGACCATTGCTCAAGGTTTATTAAGTGTAAATTCAATTATTAATACTCCATTGCCTAGTATTCCTGGAGTAAGTGATATGAGTGGTGGTGGAGGAGGTGCAAGATTATCTGCTGCACCGGTTCCTCCAAGTTTTACTCCTAATGCTCCTACGGCTTTAGATGCAACTTCTTTAAATGCGATTGGAAATGTAGCATCCCGTGCTTATGTAGTTGAATCAGATATTACGGGAAGTCAAAAGAGAATACAAAGAATAGAAAATTCTGCAAGAATATAAATAATAAAAATATGAAATTACCAATATATCAATTAGAAATAAGCGAAGATTTAAATGATGATGTCGAAGTTGATTTTGTTGCATTAGTTGATAGGCCAGCAATTGAAAAAGACTTTTTAATGTTCAAAGAACAAAAGGCTAATTTTGTTATTCAATCTGAAGATCGAAGAATTGTTTCGGGTGCATTAATGCTTGCAGATACTCCTATTTATAGGAATGATCAAAATGGCGAATATTATGTCACGTTTACTGCGCCAACAATTGAAAAGATAGCACAAAAGTTTTTCAAGAAAGGATATCAGTCAAATGTTAATTTGATGCATGATGAGGCTTTAGCAGTTGAAGGGGTTACTATGTATGAATCATTTATTGTTGATTCTGCAAGAGGAGTAGTAGCCATGAAAGGATTTGAGGATGCACCGGAAGGATCATGGTTTGGGAGTTTTAAAGTAGAAAATGAATCAGTATGGAATAAAATTAAATCAGGAGAATTTAAGGGATTTAGCGTTGAAGGAGTTTTTAACTATAAGAAAGAAAAACAACCTATGAGTGTTGAAGAATCTCTATGGTCTGAATTATGTTCTATTTTAGAACAAGTTAAATGATAAAGTATTAATTAATCAGTATTTATAATCAAATAAGTAAAACAATTTATGAACGTTTCAGAAGCGATTGAAAAAATTAAGGTTTTGTTAGCAGATAATAATGCTATACAAACTGAAGAAATTGTACCTGAGCCAGCGACACAATTGGTATTCGTAACATACGACCTTAAAGATGGAAGTAAAATCGATTTATCAGCTTTGGAGATTGGCGCAGATGCTATGCTTGTTGATGCATCAGGAAACTCTGTATCTGCTCCCGATGGTGAGTATGAATTAGCAGATGGTACTATGATGACCGTAGTTGCTGGTAAAGTTGAAGGAATTGAAAGTCCTGTAGGCGAACTACCAACTTCAGAAGAGGCTATAATGGAAGCCAATTCTAAATTTGATGAAATGAATGCTACTATTACCTACTTACAAGCCGAGAATGAGGCTTTGAAAAACAAACTAGGTGAATTAGAAGGCAAGTTTAATCAAGGATTTAGCGAAATGTTAATTGTATTGGAAGGATTTACAAAGACTCCAGTAGCTGACCCAATCCAAAATCCAAAAAACAATTTTAGAATCGTTGAGCCAAAGGCTGACAAAATAGAGCGGTTCTTACAAAGAGTAAAAACTTTAAATTAAAAATTTTAAAAAGAAAAAATTATGGCATTTGTTGTAAGTACATTAACGGATTACGCCAAAGAAAACGAAGCATTATTAGTAACATCTTCAGTTCTTGGCTCTAAAACTGCTACTTTGATTAAATCTCAAGGAAACGTTTTAGTTGGAGTAAAATCTTCTGAGAAAATTGGTATCATGGATACTGATGCTTTCTTTCAAGATGATAGCGATTGCGGATTCAACGCATCGGGTACAACTACTTTCACTCAAAGAAGTGTAACGGTTGGAAAAATTAAAGTACAAGAGGCATTATGTCCTAAAAATTTAGAATCTAAGTATTTACAAAAAGCATTATCGGCTGGTTCAATGTATGATTCAATTGCTTTTGCTGCTGATTATACAACTAAAAAGTCAGCTAGGATTGCGGCTCAATTGGAAACTGCTATTTGGCAAGGAGATACTGCATCAGCAAATGGTAACTTAAATAAGTTTGATGGTTATGTTAAATTAGTTGCTGCCGCTTCGGCTTCAGTTATCCACGCAAATACAACTACTTATTACGGAACTGCTTTGGCTGCTTCTGCTGGTATCACAAGTGGTGTTGTTGTTGCAGTTTTAGATGCAGTTTACAAAGCTATCCCAGCGCAAATCGTTGATAAGGATGACATTGCTATTTTTGTAGGAAACGATGTATTCCGTACTTACACTATCGCATTAAAAAATTCAAATTTATTTAATTATACTTTTGATGGTCAAGCAACTGGCGAATTAACTTTGCCAGGTACAACTATCAAGGTTATTGCAGTTCAAGGATTGAACGGAACTTCTAAGATATACGCTGGTCGTGTTTCTAACTTGTTCATCGGTACTGACTTGTTGAATGAAGAGGAGAAATTTGAATTAATCAATGACCCATATGCAATGAACATTAAGTTCATGGCAGCGTTTAAGTTCGGTGTGCAATTTGCATTCCCTGATGAGATGGTTGATTTTATCTTAGCTTAATATCTTACCAATAAGTTCGGGGAGATTCGCTTGGATGCGACTCCCCTAATTTTAACATTTTAAAGAAAATAATTATGGCTTGCGCATTAACTCAAGGATATGCCTTAGATTGCCGAGATTCTTTAGGTGGAATACTAGAAGTATTTTTTATTGAAAAAGCGAATGTTACTATTACTGCTCCAACTTCAGGATCAATAACTGCAATAACTAAAGTAGCTGGAAAGAAATTCTATAAATATGAATTAGTTCCGGGTACTGCTTCTTTAACAGAAAATATTAATGCAAACGTTCAAAATGGAACGGTATTCTATGCTCAAGAATTTTCAATCGTTTTAAACAAGTTGCAAACCGCAACAAGAAATGAAATATTATTACTTGCACAAAATAATTTGATAGCAGTAGTAAAAGATAATAATGGGCAAACTTTCTTGCTAGGTTATCTTTATGGTTTAAACCTAACGGCTGGAAGTGCTTCTTCAGGAACTGCACAAGGTGATCGGTCAGGTTATACATTGACTTTTTCAGCATCAGAAAAACAATTAGCGCCAGCAGTTGCAGATTCAGTTTATACTGCATTGACAACTCCAGGAGTTTAAGATAGTCGTTTGGTTGACGGGTTAGGGGGGAGCAGATGCTTCCCCTTTTTTTATATAAGAATATTACCTAATGCTATTTAGTATTGATGATACATTTAATTAAGGGACAAGTCAATAAAATAGTTTTAACATTGAGCGAAAAGGCAACTCTTACTTCGCCTAATTGGTTATTTTATTTTAAGTCTAGAAACACAAATGAAATAGTTGCATTTGTTATTTTAAATAATGCAGATTTATCAAGCTATAAAGAACGATATAATGCATTCAATATTACGGTAAGTTCTTATTTTGCTAATAAATTACCAGGTGAATGGACATATCAAATTTATGAGCAAGTATCAACATCAAATTTAATACCATCCCAAGCTACTTCAATGGTTGAAAGTGGCCAAGCTTTATTAAATGATACAAGTCAATTTAGTTTTACAACATATAGCAACCAAACAAATACTTACAAAGTAAGAGATATATGAGCAATCAATTAATGGTTTTAACATTTGCTGAGGCAAGGCAACCTGAGTACCGTGAAAAGAAAGGTGATGGAGAAGGATATATTGAATTTGGAAAAAAGAATGATTATCCTAATTATTTAGTTGAATTATATAATAAGTCAGCAAAGCATAATGCTATTATTAAAGGTAAAGTAAACTATATTACTGGAAATGGCTTTAAAATTAAAGAAGGAGTTGATCCAATTGGAGATCAATTTATTGCACAAGCCAATAGAGTAGAGTCGTTAACTGAAATATTGCGTAAAACTTCTATTGATATTGAGTTATTTGGAGGTGCTTATATTCAAGTTATATGGAGTGTAACAGGAGAAAATTTATCTGAGATATATCATATTGATTATACTAAAATTCGTACAAATGCTGATAATACACAATATTGGTATTCAGAAAATTGGGAAGATAGAAAATATAAAAGAGAAGTATTTAATGCATTTAATACACAATTAAGACAAGGTACTCAAATACTTTATTTAAAAGAGTATAGGCCAAACTTGAATGCTTATGCTTTACCTGGTTATTTTGGTGCTTTAAATTACGTTGAATCAGACATTGAAATATCTAAACATGTTTTAGGTAATGCTCAAACTGGATTTAGTGCTAGTAAATTAATTACCTTACCAAATGGTGAGCCATCAGATGATGAGAAGCGACAAATTGAACGCAAATTTACCGATAGGTTTACGGGAAGTGATGGTAAAAAATTCATACTTTCCTTTGTTAATGATGCTTCTAGAAAGCCAGTCATTGAGGACTTGGGAGCAAGCGATATTACTAAAGAGGATTTTGGTAATGTAGATAAAATGATTCAGCAAAACATCTTTGCTGGCCATCAAATTACGGCTCCTGATTTATTTGGGATTTCAACTCCTGGCCAATTAGGAACTAGGCAACAAATGAGAGATTCATATGAGATTTTTAAAAATACTTATGTGAATGATAAGCAGATATTTTTAGAACAAATATTTTCTTTGCTTGCAAAATTACATGGTGCAAATAGTGAATTGCAAATTATACCGGTAGAGCCAATAGGTATAGAGTTTGATGGTTCAATCATAGCAGCTAATTTGACTAAAGATGAAATTCGTGAAAAATTAGGAGCGCCAAAATTAGAACCTAAAACATCTTCAAGTTCTCAAGATTTTATAGATGCAATTAATTCATTAAGTCCATTGGTTGCTAACAAAGTATTAGAATCAATGACTGCAAATGAAATTCGTGCTTTAGTTGGTTTAATTGCTGAACAAGGTGGCCAAGATTTACCTACAACAAATACTCCATCATCAACAGGATTTAAATTTAGTGAAGATGAAGTAGTAAAAGTTTTTGAAGAATTTGGGGTATCAAAAGATGAATATTCAATTTTTAAATCAAGAGAAGTATTTAGTCAAGTTCCAAATGAATTAGAGGAATCTTTACATTTAGAATTTGCTGAACAATCTTTGTCAGGATTAGAATCTAATATTTTAGATTTAATTCAAAAAGACAAAAGAATAACTGCTGAAATTATTGCTGGGACTATTGGAGTAGATGTCAATATTGTTAATCGAGTTTTAGATGGGTTGGATAAACGTGGAATTACTAGCAGTTCAGTATCTAAAGGTATAACAGAAAGAAAATTATCAAAGCCATTGTCAGAATTGAATGCTCCAAAGCCTACAACATCAAGCTTTATGATTAGGTATTCTTATGAGTGGAGATCAGATATACCAGCAAATGAAAGAAATTCATCGGATCATCCTAGTCGTTATTTTTGTGCAAGATTAATGCAATTAAATAGGATGTATTCACGAGCAGAAATTGAATCAATATCGGCAAGATTAGGATATTCAGTATTTGATAGAAGAGGTGGATGGTGGACTCAACCAAATGGCCAACATTCTCCAAGTTGTAGACATAGATGGTTTGCTCAAACGGTAATTAAGAAAGGTTAATATGAAGAATACATTATTTATAGGGGCTAATGCAATTAAGGAAAGAACGGCAGTTCATTCTAACATTGATGATAAATTAATTATGCCTGAGATTAAAACGGCTCAAGATATGTATATCTTACCAGCATTAGGTACTGCTTTATATGTGAAGCTTCAAACCGGTATTGAAAATGGAACTTTGAGCAATTTAGAAACATCATTATTAAATGATTACGTGACTGATGCTTTAGTTTATTACGTTTTGAGTGAGTTACCAGTTGGATTATCGTTTCAATTTTATAATAAAGGTTTAATTCGTAAAACTTCTGATAATAGTGATCAGCCTAATATGCAAGATTTAATAGATGTGGCTAATCGTTATCGTTCTAGAGCAGAATTTTATAAGCAAAGAATGATTAAATATTTACAGGAGGTAAGCACAACAAATTTATTTCCTGAATATGTTAATCCAGGTACTGGTATTGATACAATGTATCCTGAAAAAGATGGATATCAATCAAGCATTTTTTTAGGAGATGAAAATAGTTTGTTTGGAATGACATATCCACAACATTATTTAAAAAGCAAAGGTTATTGTAATTAAAAATTATGCCTAAAGCATTCTCAACCAAAAATATAAACAAATTAATTGTTTATTTAAAAACAAATGGCAATAAAACAACTGACATTAAATCAAACAATCAAGCAAATAAGGGATATTGCCCTAAGTCACGACCAAATTAATACGGTTTATTTTGGTGATGTATGGGAATTTCTTGCTCAAAGTGATAATGTATATCCAGCAATGTTTTATTCGTTGACTGGAAGTAATATATCGGGCAAAAATTTAGCAATGAATTTCAGTTTATTCTTTCTTGATAGGCAACTTCAAGATGAATCAAATGAAACAGATGTTTTATCTGATCAGTTATTAGTTGCTCAAGATATATTTGCAATGATTTCCTATCCTAAATTTGATTGGGAAATTGATCAAAATGTGAATATTGAATTTTTTACTGAAAATGAAAAGGATTATTTAGCTGGAGTTAAATTTGATATTGTTTTAAACTATCCAATGATAAATGATAGATGTCAAGTTCCATCTTCATTTTCATATCCTGATTATATAGCAAGTATCTCCGAAAATGGAGGTGCAGTAAATTACATTAAATTTTTAATTGATTATCCATCTTTTGCTACATTACCATCTAGTGGTGATCCGGGTAAGATTTATGTTACAAATGATACTAATAAATTATATAGATGGGTTGATAATGCATTTATTGAAATTTCCCCTACTACTTCAACTAATTGGGGAAGTATTGGAGGTAGTTTAGCAAATCAAACTGACTTAAATAATGCTTTAAATTTAAAAGCACCATTAGCATCACCTACATTTACTGGAACAGTTAGTGGAATTACTAAATCGATGGTTGGTTTAGGTAATGTGGATAATACAAGTGATGTAAATAAACCTATTTCTTCTGCTACACAAACTGCATTAGATACTAAAGCACCTTTGGCATCACCTACCTTTACAGGTACGGTTTCAGGTATCACTAAATCAATGGTTGGTTTAGGAAATGTGGACAATACTACTGATTTATTAAAGCCAATAAGTACTGCGACTCAAACTGCATTAAACTTAAAGTATGATGCATCTAATCCAAGTGGTTATATTAGTGGAGTTACAAGTGGACAAATTACAACAGCTTTAGGTTACACACCAGAGAATAGTGCAAACAAAGGTATTGCTAATGGATATGCAAGTCTTGATGGAGGTGGATTAGTGCCATCAACTCAATTGCCAAGTTATGTAGATGATGTTTTAGAATATACAAATTTAGCAAGTTTTCCAGTTACAGGTACAACAGGTAAAATATATGTTGATTTAGCTACTAATAAAATATATCGTTGGTCTGGTTCTACTTACATTGAGGTTTCTCCTACGATTGGAACAATATGGGGTGGAATTAGTGGTACATTATCTAACCAAACGGATCTACAAAATGCTTTAAATGCTAAACAAGCAACTTTATCAGGAACAGGATTTGTTAAGTCTACGTCAGGTACAATATCTTATGACACAAATACTTATTTAACTACAAGTTCTGCAACAACAACTTATGTTCCATACACAGGAGCATCTGGAAATGTTAATTTAGGAACAAATAATATAAGTGCAAATAATTTCTTAAATGCATTCTCTAATATTACTGCTTCGGGAACTCAAGTAGTTTTAACGGTTGCTTCTGCACCCGAAATTGTAGTAAACGGAAGTGGTGGGCAAACGATTAAATTACCTGATGCAACAACATTATCTAATGGAGCAACTTTTTCTTTTAACAACAATCAGAGTAGTGGAGCTTTATTAGTCAACAACAATAGCAATACGCTAGTAGTATCTGTTCCTTCGGGTGGATATTGCGAAGTTATTTTGATTGATAATACTACTGCGGCAGGAAATTGGGATAGGCATTTTGAGGCTCCTGCAAACGTATCTTGGAGTACAAACACATTTGATTATGCAGGTAGTGTTACATCTGCTACTTGGAATGGTAACATAGTTCAACCCAATAGAGGAGGCACAGGACAATCTACTTATACAGATGGGCAGTTATTAATTGGTAATACTACTGGGAATACATTAACTAAGGGTACATTAAGTGCAGGTACAGGAATTACAGTTACTAACGGTAACGGTTCTATTAGTATTGCCACTACTATTACTCAATATACAGATGCTTTAGCAAGGGCATCTTTAAGTTTTACGGCAGGAAGTGGGGCATATAATAGCACAACAGGTGTTATAACAATTCCTACAAATAATAGCCAACTTACTAATGGTGCAAACTATATAACGTTAACATCTTTATCAGCTACATCTCCAATTGTATATACTAATACTACAGGGGTTATATCTATTCCTGTAGCAACTACATCTGTTAGTGGTTACCTATCATCTACTGATTGGACTACGTTTAATAATAAAGCAAATGCTTTAAGTGGTACTATTAATAAGATAGCCAAGTTTACATCTACAACTGCTATTGGTGATTCAAGTATTACAGATACAGGTTCATTAGTTACCATTGCAAGCCCATTAACTCTTTCAGGAGCAGTAACAGGAGTTGGTAACCTATCTAACTATACAGTTACTGCATCTTCAGGCTCTGCTAAATCTAAAAGTATTACATCTACATTAGTTGCATCAGCTAATTCTGATGTGTTAGTTGGATTAGATATTGCTCCTACGTTTACTAATGGTTCGTTTACAAGTACTACAAATGCAGTTGCAAGATTTAATGGTTCAAGTCAAGGATTTATATTTGCAGATTGGATTGGAGCATCAAGTAATTTTTCTATTTATCCAAAAGCCATTCCAACAAGTAATAATTATTTATTTCGTTCTGATAATATTAACACACACTTAAATGCACCAAGTGGAATTTTAACTTTAAGAATAGTAAATCAAATTTATGGACAATTCTTTCCTACAACAGGTAACTTCACTCTCCAAAACGGTGGAACATTCACCGATGCAGGATACAGATTAGATGTCGTTGGAACTACTCGTTTTCAAGGAACTACTGCAAGTGATACTGCTCCTTTAGGAAGTGAGTTAGCAGGTGTAACAGGCACAGGAACTAACTGGGCATTAGCCACATCAGCAACCAATTTAAACGTAGGAGGTTATACCCATACAGTTGGTTCAACTACTGCCTTAACAACTGCTTTAGCAGCAGTTAGTGCAACGTATTATCAAATTACATATACGATAACAGGAAGAACTGCTGGAAGCATTACAATAGCTTATGGCGGTACAAGTACAGGAGCATCTGCAAGTGGAGCATCTGGACCTTTAGCATCTTCTACTGCTGTTTTAACAATTACTCCAACAACAGATTTTGATGGAACGGTTGTTCTATCAATTAAATCTATTGGAACAAGTTCTGCATCTTCAACTTTTAGTAATAGTAGTGGAGGAGCAAGTATTGAAGTTAGAGCAAGTAGTGATACAACAAATACATTTATTGGATTAAATGCTGGAAGAAGAAATACTACTGCTGTTAGTAATACATTTTTAGGAGTAAATGCTGGACAAAATACTACAGCTGGCGGATATAATACGTCTATTGGAAATTCAGCTGGGCTAGCAAATACAATAGGTTCCAATAATGTTTTTATTGGTCAAAATGCTGGCTCTAGTAATTCTGGAGGAAATTTTAATGTATTTTTAGGAGCATTTTCTGGGCAATCTAATTCTATTGGAAGTGATAATACATATATTGGAGTAAGTGCTGCAATTAATAATACAACAGGAAATCAAAATGTATTTTTAGGTAGAAATGCTGGTAGGTATATTTCAGATGGCTCTACATCAAACGCAATAACTGATAACTCTATTTATATTGGTTACAATACTAAAGCACTTGCTTCTTCTCAAACAAATCAAATAGTAATAGGTTACGCAGTAACAGGTCTTGGCTCTAACACTACTGTACTTGGTAATAGTTCTACAACATTAGCTTTAATATATGGCGCACATTTAATTGGTGGCACATCTATTGATGCATCTGCACAATTGCAAGTAGATTCAACCACAAAAGGAATTTTATTTCCTCGAATGACAACAACTCAAAAGAATGCGATTTCAAGTCCAGCAACAGGATTAACCGTATTTGATACTACATTAGGTAAATTATGTGTATTTTCAACTACATGGCAAACAATAACATCAGTTTAAAATAAATTATATGAAATTAATAAATGAAATATCAATTTGGGATAATGGAGTAAATAAGAAAGCATTTATTTTAGATGCTTATGTAGTTAATTTAATTCTTAATGAATCAGCTACATTTTATTATGGATTATTTGCACAAAATTCCGATGGTACTAAAGGTGAAACATTGACACAAGGTAATTTATCAATGATAGGTGAAGATTACACAGAATGGCTTGTAGATAATGATGCTTGGAATTACATAGCTAAATGTTTAAACCTTGTTATTATAGGTGATTATATAGAAATAAAATAAAAAATGGCAAATAAGAAAATAAACCAATTAGTTTCTAAGACTACAATTTTATCAACTGATCTATTTGGCATTGGAGATGCTACAACTGGGCAACTTTATAAAAAAACCATTGCTGAACTTCAAGCTGCAATAGGTGGAGCAGTAATATCAGTAAATGGATTAATTGGAACGGTTGTTTTGAATACTGATAATATTCAAGAAACGGGAACTCCAACTAATAAATATTTTACTGATGCAAGAGCAAGAAATGCAATAAGTTTAACGACAACCAGTAACTCAGGGCCATCAACCTATTCAAATTCAACAGGTGTTTTAAATATACCTACTTATACATTGACTGGACTTGGTGGTATTTCATTAACTTCTTTAAGTGGTGGTACTGGTATAACTTACAATAATACTACCGGTGCTATTTCATATAGTGGTACGGTTTATACAGATGCATCAGTTCGTTCTTTATTAAGTGGAGGTACTGGCATAACATATAATAGTACTACAGGATCAATTTCATATAGTGGTACGGTTTATACTAATGCATCAATTAGAGCATTAATTTCATCAGGTGCTGGGATTAGTTATAATTCTACTACGGGAGTAATTGATTCTTTATTAAGTTTAACTACAACTGGAAATTCAGGTGCATCAACATATAATTCAACTACTGGAGTTTTAAATATTCCTCAATATCAATCTGTTTTAACTAACCCAATTACGGGAACCGGTACTATAAATTATATACCTAAATTTACTTCAAGTTCTGCATTGGGGAATAGTATTATTTATGATAATGGATCAAATGTTGGAATTGGAACAAATTCCCCATTATATCCATTAGTTTTAAGTGCAAGTACTGCAAATTTTGCTTTTTATAATACATTTAGTAGCACTAATAATCGAAATTGGGCATTATCATTTGGTTTAGTAAATATAGGTGATATGGCAATTATGCAATCAAATGCTCAAAATGGTAATCCAATAAATGATGGAACTACAAGAATATTAATTTCAAATACTGGTAACATTGGAATTGGAACTGGAATAAATGCTCCTAATTCAAAATTAGAAGTACAATCTAATGGATTTGTTGCTTCGTTTGGAGAAAGTGGAAATCAAGTTAAAATTTATTCTGATATAGCAAATCAAGACCCTACAGTGACAACAAGTTCTGGTAAAAATTTAAGAATAGAAGCTGGAGGTATTTTTGCAATGATGATTAAAACTTCTGGAAATACCTTGCTGGGAACTTCTACAGATAATGGAGAGCGATTATATGTATCAGGTACAATTAGAGCAACGGGTACAATTACTGCAAACTCGGATATTAGTTTAAAGAAAAATTTATTAAAAATTGAAAATGCTATTAAAAAAGTAGAGCAAATAAATGGCTATACGTATGAATTAAAACAAGGAAATTCAAAGAGATATGCTGGAGTAATTGCTCAAGAAATACAAGAGGTTTTGCCTGAAATAGTAAATAAAGGTAATGATGGTATTTTAGGTGTGGAATATGGTAATATTTCGGCCTTATTAATTGAAGCTATTAAAGAGCAACAAATACAGATCAATGAATTAAAAGCATTATTAAATAAATAAATGCCATTACAAGGAAGTGGGGCAATGTCTTTTGCCGATGTATATAATGAAATGACTGGTGAATCATTAACGAATCCACCTATTTCAATAACGGCTGCTGAACTTGGTCAATTACAAAATTCAGCAAATCAAACTATACCTTTAAATACTTATTATACTCCAAGACCTGATGGGAATTTACCTACTATTTTTCCAACAGAATGGTATTTATATTGTCAAAGATGTAATGCACCAAACTCATATTTAACTATTCAAAAATCTGCGCCAAGTGGTGGTAATCTTAATCAAGTTTTTTCGTATTTTTTAACTATTACTAATAATGGTACTACGGCAACAACTGCACCAATACAAATTTCTGATTATTTACAAGAAGGTTTAGTTTACATAACTTATGTCGGATCAGGTTGGAGTATTGATGTCCAACAATATTCAATAGATGTAAATAGATATTCATATAATGTATTTGGTACGTATAATGGAGTATTACAACCTAATGGAGTTTTAGTTCTTGAAATTAGAGTAAATCCAACTATAACAAAAACTTATAATAATTATGCATCGGTAAGTGGTGGAGGTGAGAGTGTATCAAAGAGTTCAAATACAACAACTACTTTGATAGGTGGAAGTCAAACATGGACAAGTTCTAAAAGTAAAATTGTAGTTCGAACATTTCAAAAAAACAATTGTGATGTTAATGGAATTGGAAGCTATGTTGATGTTTATTCTCCATCTTTTACGGCCACATATACTTCTTCAATTAGCCAAGTTGATGCAGATACTAATGCAAATAATAATGCAACTACATTATGCAATAATTGGCTTGATGCTAATGGACAAAATGAAGCTAATTCAAGGGGGACTTGTGATTATGAGCATCCTCAATTGACATTATCAAAATATATGCCACAAGCTTTTAATGTTAATCAATCAGGACAAGTAGAGATTATAGCTAGAACTTTTGGAAATTCAACAAGTGGACAAATAATTATTAGTGATATTATACCAAGTGGATTTTCATTTGTAGATTTAAATTTAAGGCCACCAGAATGGGCATATGATATTATAAATGGGAATACAATAAGATTTATTTGTGGAAATGTTTTAGCTAGTGGTTATTATGGCCGTTTTCTATTTACAATAAGAGCAAATATAATTGGTAATTATACTAATGTTGCTACTGCATATGGAGGTAATATTTTAAATAATTCAGCTACTAGTAATTCAGTATCAACTTATATTTTTGGTAATCCAGTATTTTCTTTTTCTGCTGGAACTGGTAATCAAACTTATTATAATGGAACAAATGGAAATATAATAAATGCAGCACCTACTGATCAAGTTTATCATAGTAATATATTGACAATAAATACTCAAGATAGTACTCCTAATTCTATTGTTAAAATTGAATTTAGAATGCCACAGACATTTAGAGTTATTGATGATGTACAAGTTTTTTATCCAACTGATTATTTTGATTTTTCTCAAGGGGTAAATTCATATACAATTGTATTTACTCAAAAAAATAATGTAATTGTTCCGGTTGGACAATATGGATTTTATATATTTTTTAGTTTACCAATAAATTATTTTGCAATGTCATCAACTTCTCAGAATGAAAATTTGAGACCTGATGATAATTTAATATTAAATGCAAATGGATTTACAATACCTAGAAAAGAAACAACTTTAATAAGTAATTATGTAAATAATACACTAAAAAATTCAATTGATCAAACTATAACTTGGGCTAATAATTATACATTCTTGCCAATATTTGAAAGTAAGGATACTAATAATGATACTCGAATTCCAAATGATGTAAATGGATTAACTTATACTTATGCAGTTAATAATCAAGCAAATTATAGTCAACCAATTACAATAAATTTTATTAATCAACATTTTTTTTCAATTGATGAATTTTATGTTGTAAATCCTACAAGAGATACAAGTCCTGGAGTTGTTAATATAGATTATCCTTATACATATGTTGTTAGTGGTTTTCCAAGTGATAGCTATATGTTTGGAATCCGTATTTATTATAGAATTTATAAAGATGGAATTTTAATTAAATCTTTTAATGATTCTCCAAATTCATATTTAGAAATTAAAATAGATAAAACTAAAAATGAGCCTAAATATAGAAATGTAACTTTTATAGTTCGTGTTGATACAAATGGAAATTATATTTATTGATAAAATTTTATCCAATAGCTATTTATAATTGTAACTAAAAAAAACAACCAAATGAAATTAGATTTTAATTTTGAATTTATTGGTCTTGATGATCAAGTTTTTGAAGGAAATAATGCTGGTAAAATGTTAGCCGGTGGATTAGCTAGTGCATCTAAAGGTGATGCTTTAAAATTTTGGGATTGGGCAAAGAAATTGTACAAAGGAGAATTATTAGATTTAGATAAATCTGATCAAGAAACTTTAAAAGGATTTGTTAAAGATTCAGAATCGTTTACCGTTTTAGCCAAAGCACAATTATTGGAAATATTTATTAAAGACTAATATGATTGTATTTATTGAGCCAATTAAAGGCATTAGAGAAATTGCCGATAGAGTTGAAATTCTTGTTGTCAACTATTCTCTTCAAGCAAAAGAACAAACTTTATATTTTCGATTAATGAGCCAATTTAATTCTCAAATTGAAGAAGGCAATTTAATTATTCCCGAACCAATTAATGCCCAATGGGGAATTGATGATTCATTTATTATTGATTGGGCATTAGAAACATTGGGTCTAGAAAGAAAAGTAATTACTCCAAATGAAGATCAGAATGAATTATAATTGGGATGAGGTAATAATACCAGGATTAACTGGTTTTTTTGGGGCATTAATAACTTGGTTATTTGGTCGAAAAAAAGAATCAGTTGATTTGCAAAGTAGTGAAATTACCAACGTTCAAGAGGCTATTAAAATTTGGAGGGAAATGGCAACAGATTTAAAAGCAGAGGTTGCAGATTTAAAAATTAAAGTTGATTCATTGACTACTGAGATTCACAACCTACGTTCTGAGAATGTAGAATTAAGAGCAAAATTAGATGAAAATCAACCAAATAAGCCAAAAAGGATTAAGCTTAATAAAGAAGTTTGAGGGAGTTAAACTCAAGCCATATTTATGCCCAGCTGGGATTCCTACAATATCAATCGGTTGCACTTATTACGAAGATGGATCAAAAGTCAAAATGACTGATGAGCCTATTAGCGAAGCAAGAGCAACCGATATTTTTTTAAATGTAATTAAACATTATGAAAGGAGTGTTGACTCATTTTGCCGTGATGATATTAATCAAAACCAATTCGATGCACTTGTATCATTTTGCTATAACTTGGGCGCTGGGTCTTTAAAATCAAGCACATTATTAAAAAAAGTTAATGTTGATCCCAACGATGAATCCATAAAATTAGAATTTTTAAAATGGAATAAGAGTGGAGGTAAAGTCTTAAATGGTTTAACACTTCGAAGAAACGCAGAATTAGAACTATACTTTTCATGAAAAAACTTATTCTTTGTTTGCTAATTGCAAACTTTTTTATTTCTTGTAAGAGTACTAAGGTTAATAATATTGTATCCGAAAAGATACGAATAGATACAATTCGTGATTACAAAATAATTACAAAATTTAATGCTATTCATGATACCTTACTTATTGATAATCCTTGCGATTCTGCTGGCATATTAAAGACTTTCTACTCAAAGATAATACTACCACAAGGTCGCATAATTATAAGGTCTTATAATGGCAAGATTGAAGCCACAATTAATATTGATTCATTAAAAAGTATTTACGAAAGCAAGTATCGAAATAAGGAAACTAATCTGTCACAAAATGCTACTAAAATTGTGACTAGAAATATCATTCCTACCTGGTGTTTTTTAACTATTATTTTTCAAGGTTTATTAATTTTTGGGTATATATATATAAAATTTATTTATGTATAATATAGATATAGAACCGGTGGAGAAACCAATTTCAAAAGCAAAGGATTTATTGCATACAATGATGGATGTAATGGAGAACATAGAACACGTGGATGATGCTGCATATGTTTTAAGAATGAAAGTATTAAATAATATTGAGTTTTTAGTTGACACACTTATGCAAGAATATGAACAAGGCCGATAAAGTCACAAAGATTAGAGAGCATTTTTACTCTACTAATATGACTAATAAAGATTTTTATAACACATTCCACACGATGTATGGATATCAATCTTGGAATAGTTTTAGAAAATTTATGATTACCAATAATATTAAATCTAAAGAAAGATCAGCGCAATCAATTAACCTAGAATTACCACCACTAGTCGTAAATTATAATCTTGAAACATTAGACAATTTTGGTATAGAAGCAAGTATTGGCAAAGAATATGTTTCTGCTAAACTACCGGGTAATCTAAAAAAGATTGGAATATTATCTGATATACATTTTCCATACCACGATCTTCAAGCATTGACTTGCGCAATTAAACATTTAAAGGATCAAGAGATTGATTGCTTATATTTAAATGGAGATATTCAAGATTTTTATTCTATTTCTAGACATGAAAAAGAAAAGGATATGCGTGATTTTAAAAGGGAAGTGGATATGAATCGAGATTTCTTGCAAAGGTTAAGGGACATATATAGAAACATTCCAATTTATTATAAGTTAGGTAATCACGAAAATAGATTTGCAAAATCTTTACAATTGCAAGCTGAAGAATTTGCGCAAATACATGATTTACAATTTGATGTATTTTTTAGGTTAGATAAATTAGGTATTACAATGATTGAGGATTGGCAAGGAATGGAGATGGGAGATCTATTAGTATTACATGGCCATGAATTGTACGGAGGTGGCGGAGTTAATCCAAGTCAGAATCTATTTAACAAAACAATTTGCAATACATTAATAGGACACGTTCATAGGACCAGCAACACACAAAAGAAAACAGGTTTTAAAGAGTTTATAAATACTTATTCTATTGGATGCTTAACTGTATTGAGTCCAAAATATATGCCATTTTCACATCACAATCATGGTTTTGCAATTGTTGAAATTGTAAACGGAAAAAGTAAAGTAAATAATATTCAGATTAGGGATGGTAAAATTGTAAAATAATAGTATATTTGATTTTCATAATAGGTTAAAGGGTTTAAGTTTGGTCTTAATTTCCTCATTGGTCTTACCGATGGGGATTTTTTTATACCTAATAAATAATTAAAATAATTTTATATAAAGTTTTTTTATTTAAAATATTAGTTATATATTTGTCTCAAAAAATAGCAACGAAGCTATTTTAAAAACTTAAATCAAATGAAAAATTTACCAAAAGAGTACGCATACCTTTTCTCATTTCAAGACAAGCAAGGGAATGAAATTGCATCAGTAGTTAAAAACTGCTGGAGCAAGCAAGATGCCATTAAGATTGCTAATAATTTATTGGCTAACACATCTCATTTACACATTGTAAAAATCAAAACTAAACGTAACTACTAACATGAAAAAAATCATTAAATTTTTCAAAGAATTTCACCAAGAAGATCCACAAGGATTGTATGGGATGATTGTCATCACCATTTTTATTTATATTATGTATTGTCACATCATCCCAATCATCACAGGCCATGCATAAGTATAAAGCAAAATTTCAAGACGAAGCTGGGTATTATCATTGTACTTGGTATTGCGAGGGGTTCGAAGACTTTTGGTCTAAAGTATATCGAGAAGAAAGAATTTACAAATCAAAATTTATAGAGTTAAACCAAGACTAACATGATAAACCTAATTAAATCATTATCCAATTTTCAAAATGAATGCCCTGTCATTCATAAGGATACCAAAGGCCACAATTACACCTATGCCGATCTGCCACAAATTTTTTCCGTTATTAATCCATTACTTAAAAAGAATGGCTTATGTTTTAGCCAATTGCTTGAAAATGATGGAATCAGAACAATTCTTTTTCACGTTGAAAGTGGAGAATCATTAGAAAGTTTTACAATAATTCCTAAAGTAAAACTTGGAAATATGAATGATTTTCAGGCAATGGGCAGCGGTTATACCTATTTTCGGAGATATTGTTTATCCAGTATTTTGGGGTTAGTGGTCGATAAAGATACAGATGCAGCTGGAACACAAGTGCAGTCAAATCCAGCACAATTGCCATTATTACAATGGAAAAAATTAATTTATGATTGCGATTCAATTGATGAATTAAATGCTTTATATGCAGAAAAATCAGACATTGTTAATAACGATCAAAATGTGTTATCATTATTTAAAACTAAAAAATTAAGTTTTACAATTAACCAACCAACTAAATGAGCAAGTTAGTAAGCATTTCAATCAACGTAGATTTGTTAGACAAGTCTAAATTGTACAAAGGTAAGAAAGGTACATACCTTAATATTTCTGGATTCTTAAAAGATGATCCTGATAATTACGGAAACTTTGGTTTCATCACACAAGATGGAGTAAAGACTCCAGAGAAAAATGCCCCAATATTGGGCAACTTTAAAATTGGCAAATCATTACCAGCACGACAAGATCAGGCAAGTACTGGAG
>Ga0209084_1000359_pt1 | contig 42446 bp, 39 predicted proteins | sample C_130820_MF_Meta_FD_187309 | JGI IMG/M metagenome (GOLD analysis project Ga0209084, IMG submission 187309) | Freshwater microbial communities from Lake Croche, Canada to study carbon cycling - C_130820_MF_MetaG (SPAdes) (version 2) | ecosystem: Environmental > Aquatic > Freshwater > Lake... | reverse complement strand
CCAAAATCAGCCGCATAGGCGATCGCGGCGGCCTCGAAACTGCCCAAATGCGGCGTCAAAAACATCAAGCCCCGGCCCCTGGCGAAAGCTGCGTGAATGTGCTCATCGCCCGTCCAGCTTGCGGCCACCGGCCGGCCCATCCACAGGCGCGGCAGTTCGGTGATCAGCTTGCCCGCCTGACCTACGGCAGCGCGGCGCGCGCCATCGGTGACGCCGGCCAGGGCACTGTGCTGGCGCACACGGCTGCGGTATCTGGGCGATAGTGCGTACGCCAACCAGCCCATGCCAGCGCCTAGCGCGTGCAAAAACCACAAAGGGCAGTGGCCGAGCAAACGAAAGAAGAAAGTCATGCCTAGGCTAAGATAGAGGCTGTCGCTGAGTTACCGAACTACTTGCAGGGCGACAAACGGAGAAGAAAGTGCCATGCCAGCCATTGTGCCTTGTCGCCGTGCCCCCACTGCTAAAGCGTTCGCTGAAAGCCAAAAGCCCAAGCAACGCGCCTTGAACTAACTTTTGGAGAAACTTTATGGCGAACGATTTTTTATTCACATCCGAATCCGTGTCCGAAGGCCACCCTGACAAAGTGGCCGATCAAATTTCTGATGCCATCTTGGACGCGATTTTCAAGCAAGACCCCAAGTCGCGCGTAGCCGCTGAAACCCTGACCAACACCGGTCTGGTGGTGCTGGCCGGCGAGATCACCACCAACGCCCATGTGGACTACATCCAGGTGGCACGCGACACCATCAAGCGCATCGGCTACGACAACACCGAGTACGGCATCGACTACAAGGGCTGCGCCGTCATGGTCTGCTATGACAAGCAGTCCAACGACATCGCCCAGGGCGTGGACCACGCCAGCGACGACCACCTCAACACCGGCGCGGGCGACCAGGGTCTGATGTTTGGCTATGCCTGCAACGAAACGCCCGAGCTGATGCCCGCGCCGATTTACTACGCACACCGCCTGGTCGAGCGCCAAGCGCAGCTGCGCAAAGACGGTCGCCTGCCCTTTTTGCGCCCCGATGCCAAGAGCCAAGTCACCATGCGCTATGTGGACGGCAAGCCGCACAGCATCGACACCGTGGTGCTGTCGAGCCAACACAGCCCCGACCAGTCCGAAACGGCGACCAAGATGAAGGACTCGTTTCGCGAGGCCATCATTGAAGAAATCATCAAGCCGGTGCTGCCCAAAGAGTGGCTTAAAGACACGCGCTACCTGATCAACCCGACTGGCCGCTTTGTAGTCGGCGGGCCCCAGGGCGATTGCGGCCTGACCGGGCGCAAAATCATTGTGGACACCTACGGCGGTGCCTGCCCCCACGGCGGCGGTGCGTTTTCAGGAAAAGACCCCAGCAAAGTGGACCGCTCGGCCGCTTACGCTGCGCGCTATGTAGCGAAAAACATTGTCGCGGCCGGTTTGGCCAAGCAATGCCAAATCCAGGTGGCCTACGCCATCGGTGTGGCCCAGCCCATGAACGTCACCGTCTACACCGAAGGCACCGGCGTGATTTCCGACGAAAAGATTGCCGCCCTTATCAGCGTGCACTTTGACCTGCGCCCCAAAGGCATCATCCAAATGCTGGACCTGCTGCGCCCGATCTACGAAAAGACCGCCGCGTACGGCCACTTTGGCCGCGAAGAGCCCGAGTTCACCTGGGAGCGCACCGACAAGGCTGCCGCCCTGCGCGCTGCTGCCGGTCTGTAATTTGGGCCAAGCATGAAGCTGCAGACACAAAGGCGCATTGACCGCTGGCTGGGCCAGATCTTGTGCGCTGTAGTGTCTGCCTGGGTGGGTTTGCGCAATCTGTGGGCGGCGCCTGCGCCCATGCCCGAGCAGCCGCGCCATATTTTGGTGATCCTGCTCTCGGAGATGGGCAGTATCGTTCTGGCCGGCCCCATGTTTGGGCAGCTGCGCCAGCGCTATCCGCAAGCGGCCATCCATGTGATGCAGCTCAAGAAAAACCAAGAGGTCTCCAAGCTGCTGCAGCTCACCGATGGCGCCTACATGCACTCCATCGATGACAGTTCGGGCGCCAGCCTGGTGCGCGACATCCTGCAAGTGAGTGCGCGCCTGCGCAGCCTGAGGATCGACGCGGTCATTGACTGCGAGCTGTTCTCGCGCGTCAGCGCCTTGCTCTCGTTTGCCTGCGGCGCCCCGGTGCGCGTGGGCTTTACCCCGCACACCCAGGAGGGCCTGTACCGGGGCAGCTTTATCAACCACGCCATCCCCTACAACCCCTACCAGCACATCAGCCTACAGTTTTTGTCGCTGGTGGACGCTTTGCAGTCGGACAGCACGCCGCGCAGCAAAGCAGCACCCATCCGGCCATTGCCCGCCGAGACGGGGCTGTCGGCGCCCTTTGCGCCGGGCGAATTGCCCGCTTACGGCGCAAAGCTGCACGCCGACCACCCCAGCGCAGCGGGGCACCGCCTGGTGCTGATGTACGCCGGCGGCGGCATCCTGCCCGAGCGCGCCTGGCCCAAAGAACATTACGCCCGTGTCGCCAAAGGCCTGTGCCAGGCCGGTTTTGCCGTGGGCCTGATCGGGCTCAAAGACGATGCGTCCCTGGCCCAGCAACTGCGCGCCCTGATCGATGATGCGCTGTGCATCGACCTGACCGGCTACACGCGCAGCATCCGCGAGTTGTTGATGCTGTTTCACCACGCCGATTTGCTGATCACCAACGACGGCGGCCCCGGGCACTTTGCCACGCTCACGCCGATTCAAACCATGGTGTTTTTCGGCCCCGAGACCGGCAAGCTCTACGGCCCCCTGGGCCCGCGCAACCAGGTGCTGGAGTCGGGCATCGCCTGTTCGCCCTGCCTGTCGGCCTACAACCACCGCCTGACTTTTTGCGATGGCGACAACCAGTGTTTAAAGCGCATCGCGCCCGATCCGGTACTGGACCAAGCCCTGGCCTTCTTGGGCCGACGCGCGGCCGTTGGCGGCGCGGCATGAGCGCGCTATCCGGGCGTGACCGCCTGCTAGCGCTCTTGCGCTGGGTGATGGGCCTGCGCTACGTTAAATTTGGCTTGGTGGGCGCCAGCGGCACGGTCGTCAATATCGTGATGCTCTACCTGGGGCATGAATACCTTTTCGCCTCGATCGAAGGTGCGGGCGGCAAGCCTTTCGCTTCGCTCGCGCTGGCTATTGCCGTGGCCACCGTTAACAACTTTACCTGGAACCGCTTGTGGACCTGGGCGGACCGTGTGGCCCACACCGACACCGCCACCGAAGGTGCAGCCGACTCGGCCCTTGGGCGCCCCTCGCTGCTCAAGCAACTGGCCAAGTATGCGCTGGCCTCGTGGTTTGGCATTGGCTTGCAGTACGCGCTAACCCTGCTCTTGGCGCACAGCATGCACTACATGCTGGCCAACATCATTGCCATCGTGCTTGCCAGCGTCAGCAACTTTTTGGCCAACGACCGCTGGACTTTCCGCCAACGCCCGGACCCCGGTCCTACGCCCTGAACACTTGCCTATGAGCGCCGCGCACAGCCCCCGGCTCTGGCCCTGGTGCCTGCTGCTGGCCGGCGCCATCGCGATATACATTCTGGGGCTTGGCAGCCACTACGCGCCCACCAATGGCGATGAGATGGTCTATATCCATATCGCCCGGCTTACCGCCGCCTCGGGGCATTGGCTGCCACTCGTTTCTGACCTGGACCAGATGCGCAACACCAAGCCGCCGCTGCTGTTTTGGCAAGCCATGGCCAGCGGCGACTGGTCGGGCCAGGGCGGCTTGGCCGCGCTGCGCTGGCCCAGCGTGGTCTACACCCTGCTCACCGCCGCAGGCCTGGGCGCCATCGCGTTGCGTATCAGCGGTCAGGCGCGCACGGCGCTGCTGGCCGCGCTGCTCTACCTGGCGTTTTTTTCCACCTTCCGCTACGGGCGTGTGTACCTGACTAGCGCCCCCGAGACCTTTTGGCTGGCTCTGCCCATGGGCTGGCTGCTGTGGCTACAAAGCCGCGCGCGCGCTGCGCACCCCGCCGCCAGCACCCCGCTTGCGCCGGGTATTGGTTTTTACGTCGTGGCTGGACTGGCCATGGGCCTGGGCCTGCTCTACAAGTCTTTTGCCTTGGTCGCGCCGGCCGCTGCGACGCTGTGGTGCGCGCTGGTGTTGCAAGCGGGTAGGCCGCTGCCTGCAACGTGGCTGCGCATTAGCGCAGGCGCCACGCTCAGCGCCTTGCTGGCACTGGGCGTTTTTTCGCTGTGGTTTGTGCTCGACCCGGACCCGCAAGCAGTCTGGCAAGAGTTTGTCGTAGGCGAGAACGGCGGCAAATTGGGCAGCGGCATGGGCTACTGGCAAGCCGCCTGGGCGGGCGATCATCCGCTGTGGCTGCAGCTCTTGGCCTACCCGGAAAACGCGGGGCTGTTGTTTCCAGTCGCACTGGGCCTGTGTCTATACGGCGTGCGCGCAGCATGGGGCAGTCAAACGACCTTATGGCGTAGCGGAGCGCAAGGCACGCTGCTGGTGTGGGTGCTGCTGTGGCTGGTCGTGTTTTGCATACCCAGCCAGCGCTCGGCGCGCTACCTGATGCCGGCCATGCCCGCCTTTGCGATATTGCTGGCCTTGTACTGGGAGCGCCTGGGGCGGGGCTGGTTTGTAGTGACCCTGGTATTGAGCGCCATGGCGTCGGTATTGCTCACGCGTTTTGCCTGGGTGATATCCGAGCTGAGCGCGGGCGCACCCTGGGCCCTGCCCTGCGCGCTGCTGGCCTGCACGGTGGCCTGTACAGCCTTGCTGGCCGGGTTGGGGCGCAGTGCTTGGACGCGGGCGGCAGCCCTGGTTGCCAGCCTGGCGGTTTATGCCAACTTTATCGCTATGGCCGCGCCGCTGGACGGCCCGCAGCCCGATTTCAGCGCCGATGTGCGCGCGCAAATGCAAGGGCGCACCCTGGCCGTTCCCAATGGCTTTAATGCGCAGTACGAGCGCTTTGCCTTTGTGTTTCCGGGCAGCCGCCTCGTTCCCTACGATGTGCAGGGCCGCCAAACCGGCGCGCTGCGCCCAGACCTTCCTGATCACGAGCGCCTGCCCTTTTTGCTCACCCAAGCCGACGCCGTAGTCTGGCAAGAACCCGATGTGGCGCGCACAGCGCCCGCTTGTATGCCCTCCTGCCAGGTGCTGGGCAGCCGCTGGTACGTCAAAAGCCGGCACCGCGCTGGCGAGGTGACACTGGCCAATCTATGGCAGCCCCAGCAGTGGCTGCTGGGGCGGGAGTGGCTGATAACGTCCACGCATTAATGGAGCAGGCGCCGCAGATCTCCTACCTTTGGCGCCAGCGCCGCCAATAGACCCAATGCATGTACAGCCAAAGTCCGGGGTCAAGCACCGCATCAAACACATTACCCGTGGGCCAGCGCGTGGGCATAAAAAGCAAGAGGGCGAGCAAAAACAAAAGGGCGCCCCGGTTGCTACGCCATGCCGCCATGCCCCCGACCACACCAGGTAGAACCGCCACCAACAACAAAGCCAAACCGGCCACAGGCGCAAACCCAAGACGATAGACAGACCAAGGCAGCAATGCAAAGGTATCCAGGAGTAAAAGCCAACCTACTACCAGCAGCATGGCCAAGCCGATCCGATCCCAGACCCGGCTTGGCGCGGCCCGCGCCGCCTCGGCACCAGCATGCCACTGGGGAAACAGCAAGGCATCGGCCAGGTAGGTGGCGGCCCAAAGCGTTGCAAGCAAGCTCGGAATCTGAAAGGCCAGGCCCAGCCAGTAACCCGTCCCCCAAGAACCGGGGACACAAGCCCACAGGGCAACGAGCAGTGGCAGCCATGGTCGGCGATGCCATTGGCGTGCACGCAGGCGAGGTAGGCGCCGACACAGGGCCAGTGCCAGGGCCGCGCACACCAGCGCCCAGGCAAGGTGGCGCAGGAAACGTAAACCTTCCATCCCCGGCAGCCATGGCGCGCCGTCCCAGAAGGTTAGCCACACCGACGCGCTGGCAAAAGTCATGGCGAATCCTTGGCCAAGGAGGCCTCTGGGACCCAGGCAAACCGGCGCCATGCAATGGCTTTGCGCTGGTCGGTATAACTAATCCACAGACTGCCATCGGCGACCGTCATGGCGGGGTAGGAGTATTCGTGGCCGGGGGCGGCATCTTCTAAGTCATGCAGGGTTTGCCATTGCCGGCCATCCGTCGAGCCCGCGAGCCTCAGTTTGTGCCGGCCTTGGGTCGTAGGGTTGTAGACCAAAAGGTGCTGGCCACCCACCGACAAAGTGGCCACGCTGGAGTCGGGATTGTCCAGTGGCAAATCACCAACGGCGTGCCAACTGCGACCGGCGTCCTGGGTGCCGGCAACGCGGATACGACCGGACGGGCCGCTATCTCGCATCAAGGCCAGCCATTGCTGCGCGTCCAAAGGCAACAAAGCGGGCTGCAGGGTGTTCGGTCCGGTGCCCATGCGCACCATGTCCAGCATCTGCCCATCCGCGTCAAAGCGCAGTCCCACCGGGAATTTGCGCGCCAGTTCAAAGTACACCGGCAGCATCATCCCGCCATCCTCAAGCGGCATGGGCGCGGTGCGTACCAGATAGGACATATTCCACAGCCAAGACAGTTGCAGCATACGCAGCGGCTCCCATTGCAGCGGCGCGCCAGGTGCCCCCGGGCGTTGGCGCATATGTACGATGCGCCCAGCCGCCCAGCCGCCCGCCCCGGTGGCCACCACAAACAAATGAACCCGCCCTTGGCTGTCCAGCCAAGCCACTGGATTGCCTAGGCGTCGCAGGCCAAAGCCGAGCGCGTCAGCCACCTCCCAACGGTCCACGACCATGCGCGTTGGGCTCCACACATCGCTGGCGCGGTCCATTTCGGACATGGCAATTTGCACATTGGGTGCGCTCTCGCGGTCACCGGCGAAACAAAATGCCAATAAAGAGCGCGGATCATTGGCAGGCAAAGCCACCAAAGCGCTGGCATGGGCGGCCCGCGCACCTTCGAGGGTGGGAATGCTGCCTTTGTCGATCAATTTCCAGTAACCCCGCCCCTGGCCCATCAAGCGGCCTGACAGCGTTTCGGAGGACGATGGCAGCCCAAAAGTGCTGCTGTTGGCCGACAAATTGGCCCGTGCGGGCGCGGGCAGCACACGCTGCGCGCAATCCCACGCCGTCAGACCGGCAAGCAATGCGCCAGCCAGCAGGAGGCGCGCAGCGGCATGGAGTGAAAACATAGCGCGATCTTAGCGGCGCTACACCTCGGCACCGCAATACACTGGCGTGCGACCCCTCTTTTGCAAGGTATTGCCCATGCCCTCAGACGCCATCCTCCATATCGAACCCCTGGGTTTCCCTTGGCAGACCCTGGATCCGTTTTTGTTTTGCGTGCACCATAACGACGCCTACCCCGCCGGCAACGCGCAAATGGGCCCGCAGGCCAGCCTGGCGGGGCGCGACATCGGGCAGGACTTCGCTGGCAAGGACGGCTGGCGCATGTACCACGGCGGCACCGTGCCGGGCTTTCCGGCGCATCCGCACCGGGGTTTTGAGACGGTCACCATCGTGCGCCAGGGCTTTATCGACCACTCGGACTCGCTGGGCGCTACCGCCCGCTTCGGCCCGGGCGATGTGCAGTGGCTGACAGCTGGCAAAGGCATCGTGCACTGCGAAATGTTTCCGCTGCGCAATGCGCAGTCGCCCAACCCGGCCGAGTTGTTCCAAATCTGGCTCAATCTGCCGGCCCAAAGCAAGATGGTCGAGCCCCACTTCACCATGCACTGGGGCGAGCAGATTCCTACCGTGCAGCACCTGGACGCACAAGGCTTGGCCACCAAGGTGCAGGTGGTGGCCGGCGCTTTGGAGGGCGCACAGGCCGCCGCCCCGCCCCCGGACTCCTGGGCGCGCAGGCCCGAGGCGGACCTGGCCATCTTCACCATCCGCATGGCCCCGGGCGCCACCTGGACGCTGCCGGCCAGCACCGGCGCCGACACGCTGCGCCAGCTGTACTACTTTGAAGGCGAGGGCCTGCAGCTGGACGGTCAATCCTTTCCCGCGCAATCGGTGGCCACGCTGCGGGGGCCGCACGCGATCTCCCTGCGCAACGGTGGGCACAGCGCCCAACTGCTCTTGCTGCAAGCGCGGCCCATTGGCGAGCCGGTGGCGCAGCACGGGCCCTTTGTAATGAACACCCAGGCCGAAATCCACCAGGCTTTTGCCGATTACCGGCGCACCGAGTTCGGCGGCTGGCCCTGGCCCAAGCGCGACCCGGTGCACCCGCGCAGCGCGGGCCGCTTTGCCCGCCACGCCGATGGCCAGCTCGACGAGCGCGACGGCGCGCAAGCGATCCTGCCAAAATAGGGGTTTGCCCTGAGGGCACCACACCCAAAAGCGAAGCTTGTTATGTCCCTTATTCCTGCCACCATCCTCACCGGTTTTCTCGGCGCGGGAAAAACCACGCTGCTCAAGCGCATCCTGAGCGAGGCGCACGGCCAAAAAATCGCTGTCATCGAGAACGAGTTTGGCGAAGAAAACATCGACAGCGACATCCTGGTAAGCGACACCCAGGAACACATCGTGCAAATGAGCAATGGCTGCGTGGGCTGCACCATCCGCGAAGATTTGCGCAGCACCTTGCAGGAATTGGCCGAAAAACGCCGCAAAGGCGAGCTGCAGTTTGACCGCGTGGTCATAGAAACCACCGGTTTGGCCGATCCAGGCCCGGTCGCGCAGACCTTTTTCATGGACGACGAGGTGGCCGAGTCCTACCTGCTGGACGCCATCTTGACCCTGGTGGACGCCAAACACGCGCCCGAGCAGCTCAACGAACGCCAGGAAGCGCGCCGCCAGGTCGGCTTTGCCGACCAGATTTTCATCAGCAAGTCAGACTTGGTCAGCGCCGAGGCCCTGGACGCGCTCACCCACCGCCTCAAGCACATGAACCCGCGTGCGCCCCACCATGTGGCGCACTTTGGCGCCATGGACTTGAAAAACGTACTTGATTTGCGCGGATTTAACCTCAATGCCACCCTGGATATCGACCCTGACTTTCTTGGCCAAGCCGGCCACGATCACCACCACGGGCACGACCATGAGGGCCATGACCATGGGCACCACGACCATGCGCACGGCGCGGATTGCGACCACCCTTCGCACGCCCATGAGGCCCATGGCGGCCACCACCACCATGTGGATGACGACGTCAAAAGCTTTGTCTTTAAGTCCGAGCGGCCCTTCGATCCGGGCAAGTTAGAGGACTTTTTGGGCGCCATCGTCAATATCTATGGCCCCCGCATGCTGCGCTACAAAGGCGTTTTGTATATGCAGGGCAGCGCGCGCAAAGTCATTTTCCAGGGCGTGCACCAGCTCATGGGCAGCGATTTGGGCCCGGCCTGGGCCGCGGGAGAGCCCAAGATAAGCAAGATGGTGTTTATCGGCATCGATTTGCCCAAAGACATCCTGCTCCAAGGCCTGGAGCAGTCGTTGGTATGACAGTTTTGCGGGGGTTTATGGCGCGCCGCCGGTGCCTGTACACTCCCGCGCCTGAGTAGCCAGGCCGCTGAAAGGTCAGACCCCGACCCACTTCATCGCATTTCGCCTGGCACATGGGGTTTCTTTTAGGAGACACGAATTGACCGCTAAGACCACCAAGACCGGCAAAGCCAGCCCGTCAGCCACGCCCAAGGGCAAAGCTGCGCCGGCCAAAGCCAGCGTTGCCAAAAAAGCCGTGGCTGCCAAACCATCGCCGGCCAAGAAGGCGAGTCCTCCGGCTAGCAAATCGGCTGTCAAACCAGCGGCCAAACCCGTCTCCAAATCGTCTGCCAAGTCTGTGAAAACTGTCCCCATCGCCTCCAAAACCCCAGCGCCCAAAGCCAAAAGCGCGCCCGCTGCTCAGCCATCCAAACCTGCCGCAGCTGTCAAAACCACCAAAGCAGTCGCAGCGCCTGCCAAAACAGCAGCAAAGTCCAGCTCCACAGCTACTAAACCAGCAGCCAAACCAGGCACCAAAACGGTGTCTAAACCGGCCGCCAAGCCTGCAGCCAAGGTAGCCGCGAAAGTCGCCCCCGTGGCGCCAGCGCAGGCGCCGACGCCTGCAACAACGCCTTCGGTACCCCAAAAGGCTGCGCGTCCGTCGTCACGCCTGGCCCAATTGACGGTGCCCTCAATGGCCCAGTCGGTGGCCTCTACTGCCGCCAAATCGAGCTATGGGCCAGCCAGCGAAGTGCCCATACCCGCGCCGTTGGTGCCCACGGTCGTCAAAAAAGACAGCAAATTGGCCAATAACTGGAAAAACAAGCCAGTTGACCAGCTGACGGACCCTGAAATCTTGGCCATGCCCGACTCGGAATACATGAACGATGTGCAACTGGCCGCATTTCGCTTAAAGCTGGTAGTGCTCAAGCGCGACATCCTGAGCAACGCGGGCGAAACCACCGAGCATTTGCGCGAAGACACCTCGGTCGTACCCGACCCGGCCGACCGCGCCACCATCGAGGAAGAGCATGCCTTAGAGCTGCGCACGCGCGACCGCGAGCGCAAACTACTTAAAAAGATAGAGCAGTCGATCAGCCGCATTGACGCGGGCGACTACGGCTACTGCGACGAGACCGGAGAGCCCATCGGCGTAGGCCGCCTGCTAGCCCGTCCCACAGCGACCTTGTCTCTGGAAGCCCAGCAAAGGCGCGAACTCAAGCAAAAAATGTTTGGCGACTGAACACTTTGACTGTTTCGCGCCCCTATGACGCCCAACCAAGAACCGCCTGCGCAACGCCCGGTCTCGGGCGCGCTGGCCAAACCCAGCCGCACCGAGCGGGCCGCCCAAATCCACAGCGTACGCCGGCACGAATTTGCCATGCTGCGCGAACTGATAAATAAAGGCCAAGGCAGCACCAGCGGCAAAGTACTGGCCGGTTTGCGCAGTCAGGCGGTACGCAACAAGCCCCCATCGGCAGAAACTCTGGACAAAATCAACGCCATTGAGGAGCAACTTGAGCAACTTTGGCGCTCAAAGGTGACCACGGTACAGTCCACGCTTCTGGGCACGACCTCCAACCCACCAGACGCGGCAGCTGATCTTGCACCGCAGCCACTCCAAGCACTTGCGCAAGTGCCTTTGGGTCCGACGCCCACCACCCAGGCGCCCAGGTCCACCAACCCTTGGCCGCCCGTATCGCCCAGCGCCAGCCCGCCTCGCACCGCCAAGCCCGAGAGCCCAGAGCAAGGCGTCACCTTGGATCCGGTGCTGCTCGCGGCCGCCCGTCTGTTTGCCCAGGAAGACGATATCCAAGCCGAGCGCGTGCTGCTCGAGGCACTTGCGCAATCGCAGTTCCCGCATACCCATGCGCGCAATTGGGCCTTGGCCTTGCTGGACATTTACCGCACCCACGCCGAACCCTCTCGCTTTGACTGGGCGGTGCTGGAGTTTGTGCAGTGGTGGAATGCAAAGACGCCTCAATGGAAACCGGCGCCTGCCAAGGCCGCTGTCTGCAAGCTGCAGGGCCGACTGCAAGGCCCGTATGCCCTCGATTTGCCCGAGGTGGATGCCGCTGCGCAGGAGACGCACCTCGCCATCGATTGCACCGGCCTGTTGGGCATGGATTGGGCTGCCTGCAAAGCACTGCGTCACTGGTTGCGCCGCGCCCAAGCACGCAATCATGTTGTGCATTTGGCAGGCGTGAACCTGATGGTGGCCGCCTTGTGGGAGCAAATCGGTCTGGCTGAGACCGCGCAGTGGCAATTACGGTCTTTGCCATGAAGACCAGAGGAGCGAGGCGCCTCAAAAAATACCAAATGTGCAATACATTTCAACTTTTACTTGCAGTGCCCATGCTAAGTACTTAATTTAGAACATCTTTTACCTTTAATTTTGGTGAAAAACTGCTTCTAAGTCATTGATTTCATTGGAAAAAACTTTAAAAATCCATGCATAAACGCTTAATTTGCTGGTAAAGTGCAAATAAGTGCAAAAAAGTGGTGGAAAGTGATAAATCACTTTCACACCCCTATGTTGGAAAAAGAGGTTTTCGGTGTTTCAAGGTGCTTCCTCGCTGACGTTGGACGGGAAAGGTCGACTTTCGGTCCCCACGCGGCACCGCGACGTGTTAAACGCCGTGGCCGCTGGCCTGGTAACCATCACCAAACACCCGCATGGCTGCCTGATGCTGTTTCCGCGCCCCGAATGGGACTTGTTCCGCGAACGCATTGCAGCCCTTCCGATGGCAGCGCAGTGGTGGAAACGCATTTTTTTGGGCAACGCAATGGATGTCGAGTTAGATGGCACAGGCCGCATCCTGATCTCCCCTGAATTGCGCCAAGGCGCCGGCATTTCCAAAGAAACGGTTTTGCTCGGCATGGGCAACCATTTCGAGTTGTGGGACAAAGCCACCTACGAGGCACAGGAAGCGAAGGCAATGCAAGAGCAAATGCCCGACGTGTTCAAAGACTTTTCTTTCTGAGTTTTGTGATGGATGCGGTCCCGCTTCATACGACGGTATTACTCGCAGAGGCAGTCGACGCACTGCTGGCAGCACCGTCCCCCACCCAAAGTCAACCCTTAGATGGCCTGTACGTGGACGCCACCTTCGGCCGGGGCGGTCACACCCGCGAACTTCTGGCGCGCCTCTCGCCCAAGGGCCGCGTGCTCGCTTTTGACCGCGACCCCGAGGCGGTAGCCCAATCAGCCCGCATCACCGATGTGCGCTTTGCGATTCGGCAAGAGAGTTTCTCGCACATCAGCAATCTGGCCCATGCCAGCGCGAACGGCATTTTGATGGACCTGGGTGTGAGCTCACCCCAGATCGATACCCCTGAGCGCGGTTTTAGTTTCCGCTTTGAGGGGCCCTTGGATATGCGCATGGACACCACCCGCGGCCAAAGCGTGGCGCAGTGGCTGGTCGATGCCAGTACAGAAAAAATAGCGGAGGTGATACGTGACTACGGCGAAGAACGGTTTGCTGGGCCGATTGCAAAGGCGATTGTTGCGCGCAGGCAGGAGCGCGGACCGATTGCAAGCACCACCGAGCTTGCCCAACTCGTGGCTGACACAGTCAAGACGCGCGAGCCGGGTCAAAACCCTGCAACGCGGACCTTCCAGGCTTTTCGGATTTTCATCAATGCCGAGCTTGAAGAGCTCAAACAGGCGCTAGAGGCGGCGCTGGACGTATTGGCCCCGGGCGGGCGCTTGGTGGTGATCAGCTTTCATTCACTGGAAGACCGCATCGTCAAGCAATTTATCGCGACACACTCCAAAGACGAGTACGACCGGCGCCGCCCCTTTGCCGCGCCCCGGCCCATGCGTTTGCGCGCCCTAGGCCGCAGCCGCCCTAGTGCGGCCGAAGTGTCTGCCAATGCGCGTGCGCGCAGCGCCATCATGCGCGTGGCGGTGCGCAATGCCCCGGAGTTGGCAGTGTGACCCGTTTGAACCTGCTCTTGATTGTGGCCACCTTGGCCAGCGCGATGTACCTGGTCGGCGTGCAGTACGAGTCGCGCCGCCTGTTTACCGAACTTGAGCGCGCCCAGCGCGAAGCGCGCCGTCTGCACACCGAGTTTGAACGTCTGGAAGTAGACAAGCGCAGCCAGGCCACGCCCGCACGCGTGGAACGCGTTGCGCACGAGAAGCTGCAAATGCGCCAAGTCACGCCTGGCATCACTGTCTACATGGGCCAAAAAGAGCCTTCGGAGCAACGCCCGTGAGCCGCAGCATCCGCTACACCGCCAGCCCGCTTCTGACCAGCCGCACACCCGTGTGGCGCAGCAAGCTGATCGTTTTTGCACTGGCCATGGGCTTTGTCGGTTTGGGCGCGCGCGCCGCCTACATTCAGGTCTTTAACAACAACTTTTTTCAACGCCAAGGTGAAGTGCGGTACAGCCGCACGCTGGAGCTGCCCGCCAACCGCGGCCGCATTCTGGATCGCAATGGACTGATCTTGGCCTCTAGCGTTCCCTCGCCCAGCATCTGGGCCATCCCTGAGGACGCGGACCTGGAGGATGCCCAGCGCGCCAAGCTTGCGCAGTTGCTGGACATGCCGCTGGCCGAAGTCAACAAACGCCTGGCGGACGAGGACAAAAGCTTTGTTTGGCTCAAGCGCCACGTCGAGCCCGAGAAAGCCAAGCAAATTGCCGAGCTGGGCTTCAAAGGCATTTACCAGCGCACCGAGTTCAAGCGCCAATACCCCGAAGGCGAGGCGGCCGCGCATGTGGTGGGCTTTACCAATGTGGAAGACAATGGCCAGGAAGGAATCGAGCTGCTCTACAACAGCACCTTGCTAGGCCGCATCGGCAGCCGCCACGTGATCAAAGACCGCTTGGGCCAGTCAGTCGAGCAAGTAGGTGAAACCGTGGATCCGGTAGCCGGTAAAGACGTGCAACTGAGCCTCGATACCAAGGTGCAATTTTTTGCCTACCAAAAGCTGCGCGAGGCGGTGATCAACAATCGCGCGCAGGCCGGCAGCATTGTGGTGATCGATGCCAACACCGGCGAAGTGCTGGCCCTGGCCAACTATCCCAGCTACAACCCAGAAAAACGCCTTAACCTTAATGGCGCCCAACTGCGCAACCGCGCGCTGACCGACACTTTCGAGCCCGGCTCGGTGATGAAGCCTTTCACCATCGGTTTGGCGCTAGAGACGGGCCGCGTCAAGCCCAGCACCATCATTGACACCTCGCCCGGTTCGGTCAACATCACCGGCGCCACCATACGCGACGCCCATCCGCACGGCGCGCTGACGGTGGAGCAAGTGATCCAGGTCTCCAGCAACGTGGGTACCACCAAAATCGCCATGCAAATGCCGGCTAGCGAAATGTGGGAAACCTTCTCGGGCGCTGGCTTTGGACAAAAGCCGCAAGTGGAGTTCCCCGGCGTGGTACCAGGGCGGCTGCGCCCGTACAAATCGTGGCGCCCGATCGAGCAGGCCACTGCCTCGTATGGTTATGGCCTGTCAGCCTCTTTGTTCCAGATGGTGCGCTCGTACACGGTGTTTTCGCACGACGGGCAAATCATCCGCGCCACGCTGCTTAAAAACAATGAGCCAGCCGTCGGCATCCCCGTGTTCTCGGCCGACACCGCCGCCAAGGTGCGCAAGATGCTGCAAATGGCCGCAGGCCCGGGCGGCACAGGCCCCAAAGCGCAAACCGCCGGTTACTCGGTGGGCGGAAAATCGGGCACGGCCTACAAGCAAATCGGCAAAGGCTATGGCAGTGACGGCAACCGCAAGTACCGCAGCTGGTTTGTCGGTATGGCGCCGATCGACAAACCGCGCATCATTGTGGGCGTCATGCTCGACGAGCCCACCGCGGGCAAGTACTTTGGCGGCGAGGTGGCCGCCCCCGTCTTTAGCGAAACCGTGCAGCAAACCCTGCGCGTGATGGGCGTGCAGCCCGACATCAGTATCCGCCCGCAAATCGTGGCCAACACCGTGCAGGAAAGCTTCTGATGCTGCACAGCCTGCACACCCCCCAGGACGCCGCCCAGTGGCTGCGCGCCAGCGTGCCCGGCGCGCTGCGCACCGACCACCGCAAGGTGGAAAAAGGCGACGGCTTTTTAGCCGCCAAGGGCCAGGCGGTCGATGCGCGCCAGTTTGTCGGCATGGCCTTGGAGCGCGGCGCCGCCGCTTGCCTGGTGGAAGCCCAGGACAGCGCCGCCTGGACCTGGGACAGCGCCCAGGTCGCCAGCTACCCCGCCCTCAAAATCGACAGCGCCGCGATTGCCGCTAACTTCTATGGCGCGCCCTCAGAGCAACTCGATGTGCTGGCCATTACCGGCACCAATGGCAAAACCTCCAGCGCTTGGTGGCTGGCCCAAGCGCTCAATAGCACCACCCCAGCGCACCCGCGCTGCGCCATGGTGGGCACGCTGGGCATCGGCGTTCCGCCGGCCGGTCAGGAGGGCAGTGATAGCGGCCTGGCAAGCAGCGGCCTGACCACGCCGGACGGTGTTTTGCTGCAGCATAGCCTGCACGAATTTGTCCGCCAAGGCCTGCGCTATTGCAGCCTGGAGGCCTCCTCCATCGGACTGCAAGAGCACCGCTTGGATGCCACACGCATCCGGCTGGCCATCTTCACCAATTTCACGCAGGACCACCTGGACTACCACGTGAGCATGCAAGCCTACTGGGACGCCAAGCGCCGTCTGTTTGATTGGGCTGGCCTGCAAAGCGCTGTGATCAACATAGACGACGAGCGCGGTGCCGCCCTCGCCCAGGAGTTGCGCGCACAAGACCGCGGTCTGGATGTCTGGACCGTGTCGACCCAGGGCGCGGCGCGCCTGCAAGCGACAGACATTGGACTGAGCGCCCAAGGCTTGCAATGCAGCATTTTGGAAGGCGGGCAGCGCCACACTTTGCAGTGCGCCGTTTTAGGCCACTACAACGTCGCCAACCTGCTGGGCGTGATCGCCGCATTACGCGCCTTGGGCCTGGGTTTGGCCGATGCGGTCCAGGCTTGCAGCCACCTGCAGCCCGTACCCGGACGCTTGCAGTGCGAGGGCGGCCAGGACGCACCACTGGCCGTCGTCGATTACGCGCATACGCCCGATGCGCTGCAAAAAACGCTGGACGCGCTGCGCCCGCTGGCCCAACAACGCGGCGGCCTGCTGTGGTGTGTGTTCGGCTGCGGCGGTGACCGCGACAACGCCAAGCGCCCCTTGATGGGCGCCATCGCTGCGGCCAAGGCCGACCGCATCGTCATCACTAACGACAACCCGCGCTTTGAAAAGCCGAGCACCATCGTCAGCCACATCCTGGCCGGCATGGGCGGCGCCCACAACGTGGAGGTTCAGATGGACCGTGCCCAAGCGATCGCCCACTGCCTGGCCCGCGCCAGCGCCGCCGACGTGGTGCTGATCGCCGGCAAAGGCCATGAGGCCAGCCAAGAAACAGCAGGCGAAAAAATCATTTTTTCGGACCTGACCCATGCACGCCAGGCGCTGGCCGAGCGCAGTGCCCAAGGAGTCGCGGCATGAGCGCGCCATTGATGCAGCTCGGTCAAGTGCACGCTTGGCTCCAGGCGCGCCACGCCGGCCACAAGCTGCCTTTGCACGGCGCGCCAGACACCGCTATTACGCGGGTGCACTCCGACAGCCGCAGCGTGCAGCCGGGTGATCTGTTTGTAGCCCTGCAAGGCGAAAGCTTTGATGCCAATGCATTCTTGGCCCAAGCGCAGGCAGCCGGGGCCGTGGCTGTGCTGTGTCGCACGGGTCTGGACACATCGCAGTTGCCAGCAGGTCTGCCGCGCATCGAAGTACCCGACACCACGCACGCTCTGGGTCATTTGGCGCAGGCCTGGCGCCAGCAGTTTGATGTGCCCTTGATTGCAGTGACTGGCAGCAACGGCAAAACCACGGTCACCCAAATGATTGGCGCTATCTTGCAAGCCCATACCCCCGAAGGTGGCGCGCTGGCAACCCAGGGCAATCTGAACAACGCCATTGGCGTGCCCCTGACTCTCTTGCGCCTGCGCGCCAGCCACCGCATCGCGGTAGTCGAGCTGGGTATGAACCACCCCGGAGAAATCGCTTACTTGGCCGATCTGGCGCAGCCGACGGTAGCCCTGGTCAACAACGCCCAACGCGAGCACCTGGAGTTCATGCACACCGTGGACGCGGTAGCCGCCGAAAACGGTGCTGTGCTGCAGGCTCTGGGCCCGCAAGGTTGCGCCGTGTTCCCCGCCGATGACACCTACAGCGCTCTGTGGCAATCGCAAAACCACGGCGCCCGCCACCTGGGCTTTGCCAGCGCTGGCCCGCTTACGGGAGATGGTGTTTACGGCATCAGTGCGCAGTGGCATGAGTCCTATTGGCAGGTGCAAGCGGGTTGGCAAGCGCAAGGCCAAAGCGGCGTACTTAACTTGCGTCTGGCCATTGCCGGCGCCCACAATGTAGTGAACGCCCTGGCCGCTGCCGCGTGCGCGCTGGCAGCGGGCGTGGCGCCGGCGCACATCGAGGCCGGCTTGCAATCGTTTTCGCCGGTCAAGGGCCGCTCGCGCGCGTTTGCGCTGCAGTGGGGCACGCGCCGCATAAGCGCGGTGGACGACAGCTACAACGCCAACCCTGACTCCGTGCGCGCCGCCATCGACGTGCTGCATACCTTGCCGGCCCCGCGCTTGCTGGTGCTGGGCGACATGGGCGAAGTCGGCCAAGACGGACCACAACTGCACGCAGAGGCCGGCGCTTATGCGCACAGCCAAGGCATCGAACAACTGTTGGCCCTGGGCAGCCTCAGCCAGTCAACAGTGCAGGCTTTTTGCCAGGCCGGTGGCAATGCGCAGCACTGTGCTGACATGCAGGCGCTGGACCAGGCCCTGCAAAGCGCGCTGCCGCTGTGCGCCAGCGTACTGGTCAAAGGATCGCGCTTTATGCGCATGGAACGCGCCATCGAGCGCATGCAAACCCAGGCCCTCGAACTGGCACACAACACACTCGGGGAGTCGGTTCATGCAGCGTAAGCCATCGACGGGGGTCAGCCCATGCTGCTAAACCTTGCGCAATGGCTGCAAAGCCAGTACCCGGAACTGGGCTACCTGCGGGTGTTCCAGTACCTGACTTTTCGCGCCGTCATGGCAGCGGCGACCGCCTTGCTGATCGGCCTGGCCGCCGGTCCGGCCGTGATCCGGCGCCTGCATGCACTCAAAATCGGTCAACCCGTGCGCGGCTATGGCATGGCCTCGCACATCAGCAAAAACGGTACCCCCACCATGGGCGGCGTACTGATCCTGATCGCCATAACCAGCTCCACCCTGCTGTGGGTCGACTTGTACAACCGCTTTGTCTGGATCACGTTGATCGTGACCCTGGGCTTTGGCGCCATCGGATGGGTCGATGACTGGCGCAAAGTAGTCAACAAAGACCCTGAAGGGATGGCCTCGCGCGAAAAGTATGTGTGGCAATCGCTCATTGGCGTGATTGCGGCGTTGGCACTGGTGTTTAGCATTTCCGAAAACTCCAACTGGCGCGTGCTCGAGCTGTTTTACAACTGGGTGCGTTCGGGCTTTGACGTCAGCCTGCCGCCCAAAGCCGGCCTGTGGCTGCCGTTTTTCAAACAAGTGGGCTACCCGCTGGGCGTGTTCGGCTTCATGGTGCTGACCTACCTGGTCATCGTGGGCGCCAGCAATGCCGTTAACCTGACCGATGGTCTCGATGGCCTGGCCATCATGCCGGTGGTCATGGTGGGCTCGGCGCTGGGCGTGTTCGCTTATGTAACCGGCAGCGTGGTGTATGCGAAATACTTGTTTTTGCCGCACATCCCGGGCGCCGGTGAGTTGCTCATTTTCTGCGCTGCCATGGCCGGTGCGGGCCTGGCGTTTTTGTGGTTTAACACGCATCCGGCACAGGTATTTATGGGCGACGTGGGCGCTTTAGCCTTAGGCGGCGCGCTGGGCACGGTGGCCGTGATCGTGCGCCAGGAAATTGTGCTGGCCATGATGGGCGGCGTGTTTGTGGCCGAAGCCCTCTCGGTCATGTTGCAGGTGATGTATTTCAAATACACCCGCAAAAAATATGGCGAAGGCCGCCGCCTCTTTTTGATGGCGCCGCTGCACCACCACTTTGAAAAGCTGGGTTGGAAAGAAACGCAGGTGGTGGTGCGTTTTTGGATCATCACCATGCTCTTGTGCCTGCTGGGCCTGTCCACCCTGAAGCTGAGGTAAGCAAGATGCAGCTCCACGGGCAACAGATTTTGGTTATCGGCTTGGGCGCGTCCGGTCTGGCCATGGCGCGCTGGTGCGCCGCAGCCGGGGCCACGGTCACGGTGCTCGATGACCGCGCGGCGCCGCCGCAGGCTGCCCAACTCGCCCAGGAACTGCCCGCCGTGCGTCTGCTGCACGGCGCACTCGATGCCAGCGCGCTGGCGCTAGGCGACTTTGCCCGCATCTGCGTTAGCCCTGGTCTGGCGCCTGCGCGACTGGCGGGCTTGCTGGAGGCCGCCCGCGCGCAGGCAGTGCTGGTGGGCAGCGAACTGGGCTTGTTCAACCAAGCCCTGGCCACATTGGCAGCGCAACAGCAATACGCGCCCGCCGTGATCGCCATCACCGGCACCAACGGAAAAACCACGGTCACCGCATTGACTGGCCAACTGGTGCAGCGCGCCGGCAAAACCGTCGCAGTAGCTGGCAACATCGGCCCCAGCCTGTTGGACACCTTGGCTCATGCAATGCAGGCACAGGCCTTGCCCCAGGTGTGGGTGCTGGAGTTGTCCAGCTTTCAGTTGCACTACAGCGAAGACTTTGCCCCCACGGTGGCCACGGTGCTCAACCTCAGCCAGGACCACCTGGACTGGCATACCGACATGGCCGACTACGCGCAGGCCAAAGCCCGCATCTTCGGGCCTGGTACGGTGATGGTGCTCAACCGCGAAGACCCAGCGGTCATGGGCATGCTGCCAGCGCCCGTGCGCGTCAAGCTGCAAAAACCGCAAGAACGTGCCCACATCTGCTTTGGTGCGGACGAACCCCGGCGCGCCGGGGACTATGGCCTGCAAGACCTGGGCGGCATGCTTTGGCTGGTGCGCGCCGCCCCCGCTGATGAAACCATCAAAGGCAAGCGTACCGGCGGTGTGCAAGAGGATTTATTCCTGCAAAAGTTCATGCCCTTGGACGCCTTGCGCATCCACGGACGCCACAACGCCTGCAATGCCTTGGCCGCGCTGGCGCTGGCCAGTGCCGTGGGCTGCGCCCTGGGCCCCATGCTGTTTGGACTGCGTGAATACCGTGGAGAGCCACACCGCGTGCAATCCTTGGGCATGGTGGCCGAGGTGGAATATTTTGACGATAGCAAAGGAACCAATGTCGGCGCGACGCTGGCCGCGCTGCAAGGCCTGGGCGCGCAAAAGCGCCTGGTCGTGATCATGGGCGGTCAAGGTAAAGGCCAGGACTTTGGCCCGCTGGCACCTGCGGTGGCCCGCTATGCCCGCGCCGTGGTGTTGATCGGCGCCGACGCTGCGGCCCTGCGCGCCGCCTTGGCGTCCAGCCAGGTGCCCTTGCTCGATGCGCCAAGCATGCAAGATGCCGTAGCCCAAGCGGCCGCCTTGGCACAGCCCGGCGATGCGGTGCTGATGTCGCCCGCCTGCGCCAGCCTGGACATGTTTCGCGACTACAGCCACCGCGCGCAGGTGTTCACCGATGCGGTGGCCGCCCTGGCCGCCGACGCCGGCACGGTGCTGGAGGCCTTTGCATGAACGCCCTGGTCGCCACCTGGAACCGCTGGCTGGGCACCAAGCCGCAGGCCGACGCCGACGTGCTGCCGGTGCGCCTTGGCCGGCGTGCCAACTACAACACCACGCCCCAAGCCGGGCGTGCGGCCCATTTGGACAATTCCTTGATTGCCGTGGTTGCGGCGCTGGTCGTGTGGGGTGCCATCATGGTGTATTCGGCAACGATCGCGATGCCCGATAACCCCAAGTTTGCCAACTACACGCACAACTACTTTCTGGTGCGGCACTTGGCCTCGATTGCCATGGGCGCAGTCGCTTGTTTGCTGGCCTTTCAGGTGCCAGTACAGACCTGGGAAAAATTGGCACCCATATTGTTTTTAGCGTCACTGATTTTGCTTTTAGCCGTGCTGATCCCTCATGTAGGCAAAGGTGTCAACGGTGCCAAACGTTGGATAGGGTTGGGCATCACCAATTTCCAGCCCTCGGAACTGGCCAAGTTTTCCGCCCTCCTGTATGCCGCAGGCTACATGGTGCGCAAAATGGATGTGAAAGAAAACTTCTGGGCTGCGGTCTGGCCCATGGCCGCTGCGGTCGGGGTGATGGGCGTTTTGCTGCTGGCAGAGCCCGATATGGGCGCATTCATGGTGATTGCCGTCATCGCCATGGGGATTTTGTTTTTGGGCGGCGTCAACGCCCGCATGTTCTTCCTGATCTCGGGCGTGCTGGTCGCAGCCTTTGGGTTGATGATTGCGTTTAATGACTACCGCCGCGCCCGCATTTTTGCCTACTTGGACCCCTGGAGCGAGCACAACGCCTTGGCCAAGGGCTACCAACTGACGCACTCCCTCATCGCGGTGGGGCGGGGCGAAATTTTTGGCGTGGGTCTGGGCGGCAGTGTAGAAAAGCTGCACTGGCTGCCCGAAGCGCATACCGACTTTTTGCTCGCCGTGATCGGCGAGGAGTTTGGCCTGGTGGGCGTGCTATTGCTCATTGTCTTGTTTTTGTGGATGACGCGGCGCATCATCCATATCGGTCGCCAGGCCGTGGCGCTGGACCGGGTTTTTGCCGGTCTGGTCGCGCAGGGCGTGGGCATTTGGATGGGTTTTCAGGCCTTTATCAATATGGGCGTGAACCTGGGCGCGCTGCCCACCAAAGGCCTAACCCTGCCGCTTATGAGCTACGGCGGCTCGGCGATTTTGATCAATTTGGTGGCGCTGGCCGTGGTGCTGCGCATCGACTATGAAAACCGCCTGATGGGCCAAGGGGTTCCGTCATGACCGGACAGTCCCTATTGCGCACCCATCGCGCGCCCTGCGCCTTGGTCATGGCCGGCGGCACGGGTGGACATATCTTCCCCGGCCTGGCCGTGGCGCAAGCATTGCGTGCGCAAGGCTGGCAGGTGCACTGGCTTGGCGCGCCAGCAAGCATGGAGAGCCGTCTAGTGCCGCCGCGCGGCTTTGCCTTCGAAGCCGTCACTTTTTCAGGCGTGCGTGGCAAAGGTCTGGCGACCTTGGCGCTCCTGCCCGTGCGCTTGCTGCGCGCCTGCTGGCAAAGCCTGCAAGTGCTGGCACGTGTGCGCCCCGACGTGGTGCTGGGTTTTGGCGGCTACATCAGCCTGCCCGGTGGCCTGATGGCCTGGCTGCGCCGCACGCCACTGGTTTTACATGAGCAAAACTCCGTCGCCGGCGCAGCCAACAAAGTGCTGGCCCGCTTGGCGCGGCGCGTGTTTTGCGCCTTCCCCCACGCTTTGGCCGGGGCGCAGCATGTGGGCAATCCATTGCGCGCCGAGTTTTTACAGCAACCATTGCCCGCGCAACGCTTTGCCGGACGCTCTGGTCCCCTGCGGATTCTGGTGCTCGGCGGCAGCCTGGGCGCCCAAGCACTGAACCAAATAGTGCCCCAAGCGCTGGCCCAACTACCCGCCGCTGCACGCCCCATCGTGGTCCACCAAAGCGGCGAGCAGCATATCGAGGCCCTGCGCAGTGCCTATGCGCAAGCAGATGTGCAGGCCGAGCTGACCCCGTTTATCGAACACACGGCCAGCGCCATGGCCCGCGCCGACCTGGTCATCTGCCGCGCTGGTGCCAGCACCGTGACCGAGATCGCTGCCGTGGGCGCTGCAGCCTTGTTCGTACCTTTTCCTGCGGCCGTGGACGACCACCAAACCCATAACGCCCGTTTTTTGGCCGACCAAGGCGCCGCCTGGCTGATGCCCCAATCCACCCTGACGGCGCAAAGCCTCGCCCAGTGGCTGCAAACCTGCGACCGGCCCACTTTGTTGCGCCACGCGCAGGCCGCCAAAGCGATGCAAAACTTGCAGGCTACGGCGGCCATGGTGGCTGCCTGCCAGGAGGTGCTCGCATGATGCGCGGTGTGCAGCACATCCACTTTGTCGGCATCGGCGGCGCGGGCATGTCGGGCATTGCCGACATCTTGCATGCCCAGGGCTACCAGGTGTCGGGCTCGGACCACAACGACAGCATCACTTTGCAACAACTAGCGGCGCGCGGCATCCGAACTTTTGTCGGTCACGTTAGTGCCCAGGTCGCTGGGGCGGACGTGGTCGTTACTTCCAGCGCCGTGGCCGCGGATAACGCTGAAGTGCTTCACGCCAAGGCGCTGCAGATTCCCGTGGTGCAGCGCGCGCAAATGCTCGCCGAGCTGATGCGTTCCAAACAAGGCATCGCGGTGGCCGGCACCCACGGCAAGACGACCACGACCAGCCTGCTCACGAGCGTCTTAGTCCAGGCCGGGTTGGACCCCAGCTTTGTGATCGGCGCACGCCTGCGCAGCGCCGGCACAGCGGCGCGACTGGGCCGTGGCGAGTACCTGGTGGCCGAGGCCGATGAGTCCGACGCCTCCTTTTTACACCTGCTGCCGGTACTGGCCATAGTGACCAATATCGATGCCGACCATATGCAAACCTATGGCCAGGACTTTGGCCGTCTGCAACAGGCTTTTGTCGATTTTCTTCACCGCTTGCCTTTTTACGGCACCGCCGTGTTGTGCAGCGACGATGCTGCTCTGAGCGCCATAGCCTCCCAAGTGCATTGCCGCGTCTGCACCTATGGTTTGGCTGCTGAGGCCCAGGTCCGCGCCGTGGATATGCGCGCGGTAAACGGTCAAATGCATTTCAGGGTGCAGCGCGGCACGCTGCCCACGCTGGACATCGTCCTCAATCTCTGCGGTGAGCACAATGTGCGCAACGCATTGGCCGCAATCGCCGTGGCCATGACGCTGGGCATCCCCGATGCAGCGGTACAAAAGGCACTGCGCGCGTTTGACGGCGTGGAGCGGCGCTTTGAGCGTTACGGAGAGCACCAATTACCCACCAGCGGCAGCATGGCCGTGGTGGACGACTATGGCCACCACCCCACCGAAATCGCAGCGACCTTGGCAGCGGCCCGTGGCGCATTTGCTGGACGGCGCTTGGTTCTGGCCTTCCAGCCGCATCGCTATACGCGCACCCAGGATTGTTTTGCCGACTTCGTCGCGGTGCTGGCCTTGGCGGACGCCGTGCTACTGGCCGAGGTCTACGGCGCCGGCGAGGCACCCATTGCCGGCGCCGACAGCAGCGCCTTGGGCCAGGCCTTGCAAGCGAGCTCCGGCAGCGCGCCGGCCTTTGTAGGCGCCGTTGCCGACATGGCGGCGGCGGCCATCGCCAAGGCACGCGATGGCGATGTACTCTTGTGCATGGGCGCGGGCTCCATCGGCGTCTTGGCTGGCCAGGTGGTAGCGCGTTTGCGCGCCACCCAACAAGCGCAGGCCGTGGCATGAGCACCGCATCAAACATGTACTTTGGCAAAGTCGCCGTGCTCATGGGGGGCAACTCGGCTGAGCGCGAGATTTCGCTCATGTCGGGCCAAGGTGTTTTGGCGGCCCTGCGCAGCCAGGGTGTGGACGCCCATGCGTTTGACCCGCAGCAGCAGTCACTCTGGGCGCTGCGCGAGCAAGGTTTTGCGCGCTGCTTTATCGCCCTGCACGGCCGCCATGGCGAGGACGGCACGGTGCAAGGCGCGCTCGAACTCCTGGGTATTCCCTATACCGGCTCGGGCGTGATGGCCTCGAGCATTGCGGTCGACAAGGTCATGACCAAGCGTATCTGGCTGGCCCAGGGCCTGCCCACACCGGCTTACCGGGTGTTGCCTTCAGAGGATGGCGCCAACCCGGCCATTGCCCAGATGCCCATAGCGCTGGGACTTCCGCTGATCGTCAAACCGCCGCACGAGGGCTCTTCCATCGGCGTGAGCAAAGTGCAAAGCACTGCGCAAATGCAAGCGGCATTCGATCTGGCTGCCCGCTACGACAGCCAGGTGCTGTGCGAGCAGTTCATTGATGGCGCCGAGCTGACCTGCCCGGTGATCGGCAGCGGTGACCAAGCACGGGCCTTACCAGTGGTGCGTATACAGGCCCCCGATGGCGCCTACGACTACCAAAACAAGTACTTCACCGATGTCGTGAAGTACCACTGTCCAAGTGGTTTACCTGCGGCCTTGGAGCAGGCGCTGCAAACCCTGGTGCTGGCGGCCTACCGGGCACTGGGCTGCCGTGGCTGGGGCCGCGCCGACCTGATGCTGCGCGCCAGCGACCAGCAGCCCTTTTTACTGGAAATGAACACCTCGCCGGGCATGACCAGCCATTCCCTGGTGCCCATTTCCGCGCGCGCCGACGGCATCAGTTATGAAGCACTGTGCGTGCGCCTCTTGGCCGATGCCGCGCTGGACAGCCCGCTCCTCAAGGGAGGCGCCGCATGAACCGCGACCAAAACCAAGGCCTGGATGTGCGCTTGCTCAACGGTGCGGCGATCGCTTTATTTGTGATTGGCGCTTTGGCCATCACACTGAGCCTGACACGCTGGATTGCCAGCCGGCCGGCTTTTTCTTTCACGCGCATCACAGTGCTTGGCGATGTCGTCCATTGCAATGTGCCCACGGTACGCGCCCACGTGGTCTCGCGCGTAAAGGGCTCATTCTTCACTATGAACTTGGCCCAAACCCGCGAGGCTTTTGAGGCCATTCCGTGGGTGCGCCGCGCGGTGGTGCACCGCGAGTTTCCCAACCGCCTGCGCGTGCAGCTGCAGGAGCACGAAGTCGTCGCCTACTGGGGCGACGAAAGCGAACAACGCTTGCTCAATAGCTATGGCGAAGTGTTTGACGCCAACGTCGGCGAAGTCGACCAAGATGGCCTGCCCCGCTTGAATGGCCCGCAAAGCCAAAGCGCACAGGTGCTGGCCACCTACCAAAAGGTGGAGCCCTTGTTTTCGGCGTTGAACCTCAGCATTGACGCCCTGGAGCTGAGCAGCCAGGGCAGCTGGCGCATTGCGCTGGCCGGTGGCGCCAAGATTGAAGCGGGCCGGGGCGATAGCCAAGAAATCGCCGCGCGCTGCCGCAGTTTTTTATCCACCCTGACGCGTGTCGTTGCGCGTTATGGGCGGCCCGTGGGCGCGCTGGAATCGGCCGATTTGCGGCACGAGAACGGCTACGCCCTGCGTTTACGCGGCGTCAGCACCCTGGCCGCCGCCAACCCCACCCCTTGACGATCAAAACAACAGGTAGAAATCTATGGCCCGAGAATACAAAGACTTAGTCGTTGGACTGGACATTGGAACCGCCAAGGTGATGGCGGTGGTCGCCGAGGTGCTGCCCGACGGCTCCTTGCGCCTGGCCGGTTTTGGCTCGGCACCGAGCAACGGCCTCAAACGCGGTGTGGTGGTCAATATCGACGCGACGGTGCACAGCATCCAGCAGGCGCTCAAAGAGGCCGAGCTTATGGCCGACTGCAAAATCACCCGCGTCTACACCGGCATTACCGGCAGCCACATCCGCGGCCTCAACTCCAGCGGCATGGTGGCTATCAAGGACCGCGAAGTCAGCCAGGCCGACGTCACGCGCGTGGTCGAGACGGCCAAGGCCATCCATATTTCCAGCGACCAGCGACTGCTGTTGGTGGAGCCCCAGGAATTCATCATCGACGGGCAGGATGTCAAAGAGCCCATCGGCATGAGCGGCATGCGCCTAGAAGCCAAGGTGCATATCGTGACCGGCGCGCAAAGCGCAGCCGAGAACATCATCAAATGCGTGCGCCGCTGCGGCCTGGAAGTAGAGCAACTCATGCTCAACCCGCTGGCTTCGAGCCTGTCGGTGCTGACCGAAGACGAGCGTGAACTGGGCGTCGCGCTGGTAGACATTGGCGCGGGCACCACCGACATTGCCATCTTCACCAACGGCGCCATCCGCCATACCGCCGTGATCCCGATCGCCGGCGACCTGATTACCAGCGACATCGCCATGGCGCTGCGCACCCCGACCAAAGACGCCGAGGACATCAAAGTCGAGAGCGGCCACGCCAAACAGGTTTTGGTCGATCCCGAGGTGCAGGTCGAAGTGCCCGGCCTGGGCGACCGCGGCCCGCGCATGCTCAGCCGCCAGGCCCTGGCCGGTGTCATCGAGCCGCGCATCGAAGAAATCTTCACCCTGGTCAACCAGGTGATGCGCGACTCGGGCTACGAGGAGGTGCTCTCCTCGGGCATCGTGCTCACCGGCGGCAGCTGTGTCATGCCCGGCATGGTGGAGCTTGGCGAAGACATTTTTTTAAAGCCGGTGCGCCGGGGCATTCCGCAGTACGCCAACGCCCTGTCCGACATGGTTGCGCAACCGCGCGCCGCAACGGTCATGGGATTTTTGGAAGAAGCCCGCATCGCCCGCATGCGCGGCATCAAGGTGGCCCAAAAGGGCGGCTCAGTCAAAAGCGCTTTTGGTCAGATTCGTGACTTTTTTGCCGGAAATTTCTAAATGAAAAATGATGTCCGCCCCATCAATCGCCGTTGGTGCCACAGTGCCGCCATGTACCTTTGGCTGGCGCGTGCCGGGCCACCCCTGTTCCCCTTGCCTTTTTCGTTGGATACCCAGACTCTCGATAACCCGTTTTTTCGCAGCCACAACCATTAGGAGCCGCACATGACCATTGAACTTATAGAAGAAGAAATTTTCAACCAGGGAACCCTTATCAAAGTCATAGGCGTAGGCGGTGGCGGCGGCAATGCAGTCGAGTACATGATCCACTCCAAAGTGACTGGCGTGGAATTCATTTGCGCCAACACCGATGCGCAGGCCTTGAGCCGCAGCACTGCGCACCGCACCATCCAGCTAGGCGAAACCGGCCTGGGCGCGGGCAGCCGGCCCCAAAAAGGCCGCGACGCGGCCGAAATGGCCGAACAGGACATCCGCAACGCCATTGAAGGGGCCAATATGCTCTTCATTACCGCCGGCATGGGCGGGGGCACGGGCACGGGTGCAGCGCCCATCATTGCGCGGGTAGCCAAAGAAATGGGCATCCTGACCGTGGGCGTGGTGACCAAGCCTTTCGAATTTGAAGGCGGCCCGCGCATGCGCAACGCCGACGAAGGCCTGGCCGAACTCGAGGCCAATGTGGACTCGCTGATCGTAGTGCTCAACGAAAAGTTGCTCGAGGTACTGGGCGACGACATCAGCCAGGACGAGGCTTTCTCCTATGCAAACGACGTGTTGAAAAACGCCGTCGGCGGTATTGCCGAGATCATCAATGTGCCTGGCCACGTGAACGTCGACTTTGAAGACGTGCGCACCGTGATGGGCGAGCCCGGCAAAGCCATGATGGGCACTGCCCTGGCCCAAGGCCCGGACCGTGCGCGTATCGCCGCCGAACAAGCCGTGGCCTGCCCGCTGCTCGAAGGCATCGACCTTTCGGGGGCCAAGGGTGTGCTGGTGCTGATCACGGCAGCCAAAGGCTCGCTCAAGCTGAGCGAGTCCAAGCTGGCGATGAACACCATCCGCGCCTACGCCTCGCCCGAAGCGCATGTGATCTACGGCACCGCCTACGACGATTCGCTGGGCGATAACGTGCGCGTCACCGTGGTGGCTACCGGTCTGAGCCGTCCGCGCCGCACCGCGCCTCCGCTGCAAGTGCTGCGCACCGGCACCTACGACGCCGCACCGGCCGCCATGGGAAGCACCAACGCGGCCATGCCCGCAAGCGCCATGTCACGGACCATGGGAACGACGACCTTGGGATCGGCCGCCGGCATGGGCGCTGGCACCGGCATCAGCGCGCCAGCACAGAGCTCCAGTGCGACCGACTACGGTACGCTCAGCACCCCGGCGGTGTGGCGCGGCACCCGGACCTCGGCGGCGCAAAAAGTGGACGCCCTGTCCAGCGGCGGTATGGACGACTACGAAATCCCGGCCTTCCTGCGCAAGCAGGCCGACTAAAGCCGGACCTCGGGCGCGGACGCAGGGACTTTCCTGCGTCCGCCGCCTGGGCACCGTGCGCGCCTTTTACAATCGCACCGTGCTGCAACAAAGAACGCTCCAATCTCTCACCCGTGCCGTTGGCGTAGGCTTGCACAGTGGCCAGCGCGTGGAAATCACGCTGCGCCCCGCACCCCCGGATACTGGCATTGTTTTTCGCCGGGTCGATTTACCGCAGTCGGTAGACATCGCGGTGGCGCCCGAAGCGGTCACCGATACCCGCCTGGCCTCCACGCTGTCCAGCGGCGACGCCAAAGTACATACGGTAGAGCACCTGATGTCCGCCTGCGCCGGCCTGGGTGTAGACAATTTGCTGGTCGATATCACCGCCGAAGAAGTGCCCATCCTGGACGGTTCGGCCGCGTCTTTTGTTTTCTTGCTCCAAAGCGCCGGTATTGCCATGCAAAACGCGCCCCGGCGCTTTATCCGTGTCAAAGCGCCGATCCGCGTCGCCCAAGGCCAGGGCAGCGACGAAAAATGGGCCTCGCTCGAGCCTTTTCATGGCTTTAAGCTGAGCTTTGAAATTGATTTTCAGCATCCGGCGGTCGACGCCACGGGCCAGCGCGTGGAGTTTGACCTGAGCGAAGGCTCTTACGCCCGCGACATCGCCCGCGCCCGCACCTTTGGCTTTACCAAAGACGTCGAAATGATGCGCCAAAACGGTCTGGCACTGGGCGGCGGTCTGGACAATGCCATCGTGATGGACGACTACAAAGTCCTCAACAGCGATGGCCTGCGCTACGACGATGAGTTCGTTAAACACAAAATTCTCGACGCCATGGGCGATTTGTATCTATTGGGCAAACCCCTGCTGGCGCACTACCGCGCCCACCGCTCGGGCCACGCGCTGAACAACGCACTGCTGCGCCAATTACAAGCCCAGCCCCAGGACTGGGAGGTCGTCAGTTTTGAGGATGTGCGCAACGCGCCCAAAGGCTTTGGCCAGCTCGCACCTGCCTGGTAATCGTCGGGCCACCTTTGCAGCGTGAATTGCGGCTGCGTTTAACGGCTGCGCCCCGCTTTGTAGCCCACACCCCCTGCGCCCAGGCCTTGCGCCTTCGCGATGCGCGCCATCGCAGCACCCGCGTGCGCATGGGTAATGGCCAAACCCAAGGCGTCTGCCGCGTCCGGGCCGGGCAGGCCGGGCAAATCGAGCAAGCGGCGCACCATCTCGCGAATTTGCAGTTTGTCGGCGCGCCCGTAGCCCACCACCGCCTGCTTCATTTGCAATGCGGTGTACTCCATCACCGGCAGTTGGCCATGCACCAGCGCGCTGATCAGCGCACCACGGGCCTGGCCCAGCAGCAAAGTGGACTGCGGGTTGACGTTCACGAACACGATTTCGACCACAGCGCAGTCGGCCTGGTAGCGCTGCACGACTTCGCCCATCCCATCAAACAAGACTTTGAGGCGGTCAGGCAAAGTCTGACTGGCCATTTTTTGGGTGCTGATGGTGCCGCTGGCAACGTAGCGCAAGGCGCTCCCCTCCTGGTCGATCACCCCAAAACCGGTAGTGCGCAGGCCAGGGTCGACACCCAAAATTCTCATCGCCCGGCCTCGGTGGGCACCCGCGCATCGGGCATGCGTCCGACGATGACTTGCGCGCGGCTACTGAGGTACTCTGAATTGGGGAGTTTTTCGAAATAGCGGGGGCGCGGCAGCATGACGGCCAGGCGCGCCGCCTCCCAGGCGCTCAGCTGGACGGCGGGCTTGCGAAAGTAGTGCCGCGCCGCCGCCTCCGCACCAAAGACGCCATTGCCCCATTCCACGCTATTGAGATAGATCTCCAAAATCCGGGGCTTGCTGAGCACGCGCTCGAGCACCATGGTCAGAAACAGCTCCTGGGCTTTGCGCACCAGCGTGCGTTCGCCCGAGAGAAACAAATTTTTGACCAGTTGCTGCGTAATGGTGGAGCCGCCAACGATTTTGGGCTGACGCTGCCCCCCTTGGGTCTTGGCCAGCGCGGCACGCTGGGCCGCGCGCTCCTGGGCTTTGGCGTTTTTGGTCCAGGCTTTTTCCAGGGCACTCCAGTCCACGCCGTCGTGGCTGGCAAAGCCGTCGTCTTCGGAGGCGATGACAGCCCGCTTGAGTTGCTCGCCTAATTGCGCAGACGCGCACCAACTTTGGCTCCAGTGCAAGGCATCTCCCTGCTGGCGCCACATTTGCGAGCGCTGAAAAGCGGTGGACTGCGGATCCATCCAGACCATGGCGGCAATGCGCACAACAAAATACAACTGCAGGCCCACCAAAGCCAATGCCAGCAGACCGCCCAAGCGCAGTGCGTGCTTCATGGTGCGCCCAAAGTTTCGGTTTCCAAGACCGCGTCCCGGGTGAAGGAGAAGCGGGCCACCACGACAAGCTGGTCCAGGGTTTTGCGCATATCCGGGCTGAAGCCGCCAAAGGGGCCGGCGCTGCGGGCAACTTCTTGGGCATGCAAATCCAGTGCCGGGATGCCCGAGCCTTTAATGATTTCCGCATCAAGCACCTGGCCGTCAAAGTTGACCGTCACCATCATGGTCAGCGAACCGTAGAGCTTTTCGCCTTTGCTCTCGGGAAAATGGCTGGTGCCGCGCGCCTCGATTTTGCGGCGCATGGCGTCGTAGTAACTGGCGTAGACCACCTCGCGCACCGAGGGGCTGACGTAGGCTTTGCGCGGCCTGGCGTTTTCGGCCTGGATACGCTCCTCGATGCGGGCCAGCATACGGGAGAGCTCCATGCGCTTTTGCTCTTGGCGGATTTTCTCGTCCAGCGTTTGCGTGCTGGTCTCGGGCGCCTGATTGAGGGCCAGTATTTGCGCGCGTACCCGTTGCAGCAGTAGGCTTTGCTGGTTTTGCAGATTTTGCTGCTCTTGGCTGGTGGCGCGGGCTGTGGAATCGCCGCTTTGGATTTCCAGGCCGGCAGCCATCGGGCTGCTGGCCAATCCCACATCCGCAGCGCCACCGCCGGCCAGGGAAACCTGGGCCAGCGCCTGGGCTTTTTCGGGGGCCTCGCCGGTGCTGGCGTTGACGATGGTGACCTCCAAAGGCGTCTCTTGCGTCAGCATCTGCCAGGCCTGCGGGCTGGCAAAGCGCAGCGTGAGCAAACCAGCATGCAGGCCAATAGAGAGCAGCAAAGCGCGCTGCATCAAGTTCAGTTGTCGCCAATCCATGCTGTGCATAGACACCATAGGCCCTCCTCCTGTGTTTTTATTCCGCTGCGCCCGTCTCGTTCACGTCCAAAGCAATCGTGATCGGGCCGGCGGCGTCATCCTCGTCCTGTGCCAGTTGGCTTTCGTCATCATCATGGGATTGCGCCGGCGCCAATCGCTCGACCACGGTACCGGCAATATCCAAGGTCAGTAAATCCATGGCGCCTAGGCGTACCCGTACTTGCGTGCCGCGCGCCAGCCCCTGGGCACCGCTGACGGCCAGCACCAAGGGCAGATCGTCTGCGCGCACCATATTGTCTTTAAACACCGTGGCTACCAATTCAGTGATGGCGTTTTGCTGCACGTACTGCAGGGTCCAAAAGCGTTCCATGGCCGACTGGAATGCGTTGTAAGCGCTGTAGGCCGCATCAAAGCTAGAAATAATGGCAAACAGCTGCGCATCTTTGGGCTTAAAGGGTGCAGCCAATGCGGCGGTACTGCCGTGGCGCACGCAGGCAATGATTTGCCACTGGTTGACCAGATCGGTGTAGCGGCGCAGCGGCGAGGTGCTCCAGGCATAGCAGGGAACACCAATGCCTGCGTGAGGCAGCGCTTTGGTGCCCATGCGCACTTTGACGCCAGGCGCCAGCGAGGCTTGACTGCGGTAAATCGCCGGTACGCCCAGGCTGGCCATCCAGGCGCCCCAGGTGCTATTGGCCAAAATCATGGCCTCGGCCACTATCAGGTCCAGCGGCGCGCCACGTTGGCGCACGCTGATGTGGACCGTTTCCGTGCCGACCGGTTCTTCGCCGCTGGCGTGGTCCAGCTTGAAGTTGTAATCCGGGCGATTAAAGGTCTCGGGCTTGCCGCGAACTACTTCGCGCTGGGCCTTGAGCGCTTGGGCGAGGCGGAACAAAAATGCCAGCTCGCGGTGCCAGGCATTGGCGGCCGACGGCGGTGCATCGGGCGCGATGGCGGTAGCCTGCAGCCACGCCTCGGTCACCACCTGGTCGAGCTGGTCGTGGCGCAAATTGCTGGCAATGGGCACCGATTCGATGCGCGATTGGCTGTCCAGCAAGGCCAGCGTGGCCTCATCAAAGCGCAGATACAAAGACAGTGCCGGGCAATCGCGCCCTTCTTGCAAGGTATAGGCCTGCACCAGGGCATCGGGCAGCATGGTGACTTTGTAACCCGGCATATAGACCGTCGAGAGCCGGCTGCGGCCCAGGCGGTCGACTTCGCCATCGGGCGCGATCGCCAGCGCCGGCGCTGCAATATGGATGCCCAGCACCACCGTGCCGCTGCCCAGGCCCTGGACCGAGAGCGCGTCGTCGATCTCGGTGGTGGCCGAGTCGTCGATCGAAAAAGCGCGCACCAGGGCGCGCGGCAAAGGCTCGCTGATGGGCACGGCCTGCACGGGCGGGAAGCGCAAACCCTGGGGGAAGTTCTCCAGCACAAAGCGCTTCCAATGAAACTGGTAGGGCGAGTCGATCGCGCCGCTGCGCAGCAGCAAATCAAGGGGCGCGGTTTTGCTGTCACGCGAGGCCTGGACCACGGCCTTGTATTCGGGCGCGTTTTTATCAGGCTTAAAAAGAATTTTGTACAGCTGTTGGCGCACCGGCTCGGGGCACTGTCCGTCGCCCAGGTCCTGGGCCCACTGGGCGATTTGGGCGGTTTGCTGCTTTTTCTTTTCGATGGCAGCCAGCGCCTGGGCCACGATCTCGGCGGGGGCTTTACGAAATTGGCCCTTGCCCGCGCGGCGAAAGTAGTGCGGCGCCTCAAACAAGCGCATCAGCATGGCCGCTTGTTCTTGCAAACTGGCTTTGTCGCTGAAATAGTCGCGCGCCAGTTCGGCAAAGCCAAAGTCGCCCTCGGGGGCGAATTCCCAGGCCAGGTCGAGCTCTATCGATTGGCTGAGCGACTGCGCTGCGGCCATAAATAGGCCGGGGGCCGGGCTTTCAAAACGCAACAACAGGTTGGCGCTCTTGGCTTTAAGGCGTTTGCCACTTTCCAGTTCCACCTGCGCCGAGGACTCGGCCTCGGACAGAACACGGCCGGCGAGAAATTTTCCAGCATCATCAAACAGTACATACATGCGCAGATTGTCCCATGGCCCCACGGCGCGGGCGCGTGATAATCCATCGATGTCCGCAAGTTTTGGAAAAACACCGCTACGCGCCCGCTTAACGCCCTGGCTGGGCGCTATGGATGGCCCTTTGGCGATGATTGTTTTTTTCTTGGCCTGTGCCGGCCTCTTGGTGATGTACTCCAGCGGCTACGACTACGGCAGCCGCTTTGGCGACCATGCCCGCAATATGCTGATCGCCGCGCTAGTCATGTTTGTTGCAGCCCAAATCCCGCCGCAGCGCCTCATGACGCTGGCCGTTCCGCTGTACACCGTGGGTGTGGCGCTGCTCATAGCGGTTGCACTGTTTGGTCTCACCAAAAAAGGGGCGCGGCGCTGGCTCAATATTGGCGTGGTGATCCAGCCCAGCGAGATTTTGAAAATTGCCATGCCGCTAATGCTGGCCTGGTGGTTTCAAAAGCGCGAGGGCCAATTGCGCCCGCTCGATTTTGTGGTCGCAGGCCTTTTGCTAGCCCTACCGGTGGGCCTGATCATCCGCCAGCCCGATTTGGGCACGGCGATGCTGGTGCTGGTGGCAGGCTTGTCCATCATCTTTTTTGCCGGCGTGAGTTGGAAGCTGATCGCCCCCCCTGCCGTGCTGTTTTTGATCGGGGTGGTGCTGCTTATTGGCTTTGAGCCGGTTTTGTGCGCCGATGGCATGCGTTGGCCGGTGCTGCACGACTACCAGCAACAACGTATTTGCACTTTGCTGGACCCCACGCGCGACCCGCTGGGCAAAGGGTTTCACATCATCCAAGGCATGATTGGCATTGGCGCAGGCGGCTTTTGGGGCACCGGATTTATGCAGGGAACGCAAACCCACCTCGAATTTATCCCCGAGCGGACCACGGATTTCATCTTTGCCGCCTTCTCCGAGGAGTTTGGCTTGGCGGGTAATTTGCTGCTCATGGCCGGTTTTATCGCCCTGATTTTGCGCGGCCTGGCGATTGCTCTGGAGGCGCCCACGCTGTTTTCGCGCTTGCTGGCGGGCAGCGTGGCCATGATTTTCTTCGCCTACGCCTTTGTGAACATGGGCATGGTCAGCGGCATCTTGCCGGTAGTAGGGGTGCCGCTGCCCTTTATCAGCTATGGCGGCACCGCCATGGTTACGCTGGGCTTTGCCTTGGGCATTTTGATGTCCATTGCCAATGCGCGCCGCCTGGTGCAGTCCTAGGACCTCACAACCCCCCGGGCGCTGGGGGCAAGAAGCGCCCCCTAGAATGCCCCGATGATCTCTCGCGAACCCACTCTTGAACGCTTGGCCACAGCCAAGGCCTTGTTACTCACCCCTTTTGGCCTGGACGAGTCCCACCTGACGCGCGCGCTGGCCGAAATCCGGGCCCATAAAGTCGACGAAGCCGACCTCTATTTCCAATACACGCGCTCCGAGGGGTGGAGCCTGGAAGAGGGCATCGTCAAAACCGGCTCTTTCAGCATTGACCAAGGGGTGGGCGTGCGCGCCGTCAGTGGCGAGAAAACCGCGTTTGCCTATTCCGACGATATTTCCGAAGCCGCGCTGTTAGACGCAGCACATACCGTGCGCAGTATTTCGCAGGCCGCCAGCGGGCGGCGCGTGGCGGTAGGCAAGCCCAAAATCGCCCGCAGCCGCCGCCTCTACCCGGACCAGGACCCGATCGCCACCATGGACAGCGCGGCCAAAGTGGCACTGCTCGGGCGGGTGGAAAAACTGGCGCGCGCCAAAGATCCGCGCGTCTTGCAAGTGATGGCCGGACTGGCCATGGAATACGACGTGGTCTTGGTAGCCCGCGCCGACGGCACCTTGGCTGCCGATGTGCGGCCCCTGGTGCGCTTGTCGGTGACCGTCATTGCCGAGCAAAAAGGCCGACGCGAGGTGGGCTCCTCAGGCGGTGGCGGCCGTTTTGGTCTGGCTTATTTTGATGATGCACTCATTGGCCGCTACGTTGATGAAGCCGTGCATGCCGCGCTGACCAATCTGGAAGCGCGCCCTGCTCCGGCGGGCGAAATGACGGTGGTTTTGGGCTCAGGCTGGCCTGGCATCTTGCTGCACGAGGCCATCGGCCATGGTCTGGAAGGCGATTTCAACCGCAAAGGCTCCAGCGCCTTTAGCGGCCGCGTGGGGCAGCGCGTAGCCGCCAAGGGCGTGACCGTGCTCGATGACGGAACCATCGCCGACCGGCGCGGATCGCTCAATGTGGACGATGAGGGCAATACCAGTGCGCGCAATGTCTTGATCGAAGACGGCATCTTGAAAGGCTACATCCAAGACGCCATGAACGCCCGTCTGATGGGCGTGGCCCCCACCGGCAACGGCAGGCGCGAAAGCTATGCCCATGTGCCCATGCCGCGCATGACCAACACGTATATGTTGGGCGGCGACAAAGACCCCCAGGAAATCGTACAAAGCATCAAAAAAGGCTTGTACGCGGTCAATTTCGGCGGCGGGCAGGTGGACATTACCTCGGGCAAATTTGTGTTTTCAGCCAGCGAGGCCTATTGGGTGGAAAACGGGAAAATTCTCTATCCGGTCAAGGGCGCCACCTTGGTAGGCAGCGGCCCCGATTGCCTCAAACGCGTGAGCATGATCGGCAACGATATGCGCCTGGACAGCGGCGTGGGCACCTGCGGCAAAGAGGGCCAAAGCGTGCCCGTGGGCGTGGGCCAGCCGACCTTGCGCATCGACGGCCTGACCGTGGGCGGAACGGCTTGAAAAAGGCCTGTGGTACATTCGCACCCATGAATTTTCAGCGTTTTTACTTTAGTTTCTTTTGGTTCTCTATCGCCACCGGCGTGAGAGGGTTCTGAACGCAAGCAGTCAAAAGCGTACCGAATTCCCCGAACCGCCGGCCTCCCCGGCGGTTTTTTTATGCCTATTTTTTGAACTCTCCGCACGAGGATTTCTGACATGAATGCCAACGCAGACCGCACAAGCATGACCGACGACGAACGCATCAAGGACATTACCGTGTTACCGCCCCCCGAGCATCTGATCCGCTTTTTCCCGATCCAGGGCACAGCCGTCGAGACCCTCGTGGCGCAGACGCGCAGACGTATTCAGGCCATCATGGGCGGCGCCGACGACCGGCTGCTGGTGGTTATCGGACCATGCTCCATCCACGACCCGCACGCCGCCCTGGAATACGCAGCCCGCCTCAAATCCCAGCGCGAGCGCTACGCCGACACGCTGGAGATCGTGATGCGCGTGTATTTCGAGAAACCCCGCACCACCGTGGGCTGGAAAGGTCTGATCAACGACCCTTACCTGGACGAAAGCTTTCGCATCGACGAGGGTTTGCGTATCGCGCGCCAATTGCTGATCGACATCAACCGCCTGGGTTTGCCTGCCGGTAGCGAGTTTTTGGATGTAATCTCGCCCCAATATTTGGGCGATTTGATTGCCTGGGGCGCTATTGGGGCGCGCACGACTGAGAGCCAGGTGCACCGTGAATTGGCCTCGGGCCTGTCGGCACCTATTGGTTTTAAAAACGGCACCGATGGCAATATCAAAATCGCCACCGACGCCATCCAGGCGGCTGCGGGAGGACACCACTTTTTGTCGGTGCACAAAAACGGCCAGGTCGCGATTGTGCAAACCCAGGGCAACCCGGACTGTCACGTCATTTTGCGGGGCGGCAAGGCGCCCAATTACGACGCCAAAAGTGTGGCCGCAGCCTGCCAAGATTTGGCCAAATCGGGTTTGGCGCAATCACTCATGGTGGACTGCAGCCATGCCAACAGCAGCAAACAGCACCAAAAGCAACCCGAGGTGGCGCAAGACATTGCCGGGCAGATCAGCCAGGGTTCCACGCAGATTTTCGGCGTCATGGTGGAGAGCCACCTCATAGCGGGCGCACAAAAATTCACGCCCGGCAAAGACTTAGCGCAAGGCCTCACCTACGGCCAAAGCATTACCGACGCCTGCCTGGGGTGGGACGATTCGTTGGCCTGCTTGGACGTCTTGTCGCAGGCAGTGCAAGCGCGCCGCGCCGCGCGCGTGGGCGCTTAAAGCGCGCCTTGGAAGCGGCGCTTTACAGCGCCGCTAGCCCTGCATGGAGCTTGGCCTGAATGCCGCCAAAGCCACCATTGCTCATGCACAAAATATGGTCGCCAGGCTGGGCGCAGGCCAGCACCTGGGCCAGCACTGCGTCTACCGTGTCGGCCACATGGGCCCGCGCGCCCATGGGTGCGAGCGCCTGTACCGCATCCCAACCGAGGCTACCGCTGTGGCAAAACGCCAAGTCGGCCTCTTCCAGGCTCCAGGGCAGTTGGGCTTTCATGGCGCCTAGTTTCATGGTGTTGGAGCGCGGCTCAAATACGGCCAAGATGCGCGCCGCGCCCACGCGCCTGCGCAGGCCATTGACCGTGGTGCGGATGGCCGTCGGGTGGTGCGCAAAGTCGTCGTACACCGAGATCGCGGGCGCCTGCGGCTGGCTGGCTGTATGGATTTGGGCGGTGCACTCCATGCGGCGTTTGACATTCTCAAAGCGCGCCAGCGCGGCGGCCGACTGGGCAGGCGTCACGCCCACATGCTCGGCCGCGGCGATCGCAGCCAAGGCGTTGAGTTGGTTGTGCACGCCACTTAAGGCCCATTGCACCTGCGCTACCGGCCTGCCGTGCTGCTGCACCGTAAATTGCTCTGGCGGGCCCAGGGCGACATAGTCGCTGACGGCCGCGCCAAAGCTGCGCACCTCGCTCCAGCAACCGGCTTGCAGCACCCGCGCCAGGCTTTCTTCCAAGCCATTGACCACCACCCGCCCGCTGGGCGGCACGGTGCGCAACAAATGGTGAAACTGCCGCTCGATGGCCGCCAGGTCGTCAAAGATGTCGGCGTGGTCGAACTCCAGGTTGTTGAGCACGGCAGTGCGTGGGCGGTAATGCACAAATTTGCTGCGCTTGTCGAAAAAGGCGGTGTCGTACTCGTCGGCCTCGATCACAAAAGGCGCGCCTTGACCCAAGCGGGCGGACACCGAAAAATTGCGCGGTACGCCGCCCACCAAAAATCCGGGGGCCAGGCCAGCGCATTCCAAAATCCAGGCGAGCATGGCGGTCGTGGTGGTTTTACCGTGCGTGCCCGCCACCGCCAGCACATGGCGGCCACAAAGCACATGTTCGGCCAGCCATTGCGGGCCGCTGGTGTAGGGGGCGCCGCTGTCCAAGATCGCTTCCATCAGGGGATATTTAGGCTCGCCCCGCGCGTTACGTGCGCGGCTGACGACGTTGCCAATGACGTACACATCAGGCGCTAGGGCCATTTGGGCCGCGTCGTAGCCCTCGGTCAGTTCGATACCCAGGGCGCGCAGTTGGTCGCTCATGGGCGGGTAGACACCAGCGTCGCAGCCGGTGACTTTGTGCCCCGCTTCGCGAGCCAAGGCCGCCACGCCCCCCATGAACGTGCCGCAGATACCAAGAATATGAAGGTGCATGGGTCTATTTTATGGGTCGCTCCTGCGCGATTAGGCCCTTATCCCGAGGCACAATGGCCGCTATGGACAGTGAAAAAGCCGAAGTTGCCGCACTCGCAGCGCGCTGGGTGGTCGAGGAGGGCCTGGACTTTGGCGCAGCCAAGCGGCGCGCGCTCAAGCAAATAGGCGCTCAGGGCCGCCAGGCCATGCCCGACAACGAGGCCATGGAACGCGCGGTGGAGGAATACATCGCCGTGTTTTGCGCTGATACCCAGCCAGCCGAACTGCGCGCGCTGCGCACGCTGGCCCTGATTTGGATGGACCGGCTCGCCGAGTTTGGCCCGCTGATTGGTGGCGCAGTGTGGCGCGGCACGGCCACCCGCCATAGCGACATCTACCTGCAGCTCTTTTGCGAGGACCCTAAAGTGGCCGAAATCCGGCTGATTGACCAGGGCGTTCGCTTTAGCCCCAGCCAGGTGACCGGTCTGCACGGCGAGCGGGTTGATGCCCTGAGCGTGCACCTCTGGTCTGAGGAACTGCAGGAACACATCGGCCTGCACCTCTTGGTTAACGACCGTGACGCCATCCGCGGCGCCCTGCAGCCCGATGGCGCTGGACGGCGTTTGCGCGGCGATAGGCAGTCCCTGCGCGCCTTGGTTCACAATAGCACCCATGAATGACTCGCCCACCCCGCAGACGGCCGCCGCACCCGGCCTGCTAAACCGCCGTCGGATTTTGGGTCTGGGTGCTGCCACCGCCCTGGGTGCCGGTATCACCACCGCGCTCTGGCGTGGACGCCCTGAACCCCAGGCGCCTGAGCCCGTGGCGGGCCTGTGGGACATGCACTGGACGCGCCCTGATGGCTCGGATCTAGCGATGCGCGCGTTTCGTGGTAAACCTCTTTTGATCAATTTTTGGGCTACTTGGTGTCCCCCTTGCGTTGAAGAACTTCCTTTAATTGACGTCTTCTTTAAAGAAAATTCACCCAATGGCTGGCAAGTTCTTGCTTTGGCAGTAGATAAGGCAGATCGGGTGAATGCATTTTTGCAGCATTCGCCCCTGAGCTTTCCAATCGGCATCGCCGCCATGGGCGGCACGGAGTTGAGCCGCAACTTGGGCAATGTGAGCGGCGCCCTCCCCTTCACCGTAGTCCTAGGTAGCGCGGGCGACGTGCTGCAACGCAAACTTGGACGGGTTCACCCCGAAGATCTCCGTGCTTGGGCTACATTAAAATAGCCCCTCGATCCGAGTTAGCGCATAATGAAATGTGATAACTAGATCCAAGACGCCAAGTTAGGGCTAAAACACAGAAGGCGCATCTTGTGCATTTTTAAGCTCAGTTAAGCTAAGATAACAAAAATTCAGTATTTTTAAGGATGGGCGCCAGAGGCCACATCCGACGAACTGCAAGGAGGATCCATGGATTTACGCAAACTCAAAACCTTGATCGACCTGGTGTCTGACTCCAATGTCTCAGAGCTGGAAATCACTGAAGCCGAAGGCAAGGTTCGGATCGTCAAGGGCTCCCACGGTGGCGCGCCGGTTCCTAGCTACGCGCCCGCCCACCAAAACCCAGCGCCAGCGCCTTTGGCAGTTCCGGCACCCAGCGCGGCGGCCCTGGCCGATGTCCCAGCAGCCGAGACCAGCGACGTGCATGCCGTGAAATCGCCCATGGTCGGAACTTTTTACCGCTCCTCGTCGCCAGGCGCCAAGCCTTTTGTCGAAGTGGGCGACATGGTCAAAGCCGGCGACACCATCTGCATCATCGAGGCAATGAAGATTTTGAATGAGATCGAAGCCGACAAAGCGGGCAAAGTCGTCCAAATCATGTGCGAAAACGGCCAAGCGGTGGAGTACGGTCAAGCGCTTTTGACGGTCGAGTAGGCGCAAACAGTCCATGTTCAAGAAAATTCTGATCGCCAACCGTGGCGAAATTGCCCTGCGCATCCAGCGCGCTTGCCGCGAACTGGGCGTGCGTGCCGTCATGGTGTATTCAGAGGCCGACCGCGACGCCAAGTATGTACGCCTGGCCGACGAGGCGGTGTGCATCGGGCCGGCCGCCTCGGCCCAGAGCTATCTCAATATGCCAGCGATCATTTCTGCGGCTGAAGTGACGGACGCCGAGGCTATCCATCCCGGCTATGGTTTTTTGAGCGAAAACGCCGATTTTGCCGAGCGTGTGGAGAAAAGCGGCTTCCAATTCATCGGCCCGACGCCCGAGTCGATCCGCATCATGGGCGACAAAGTCTCGGCCAAGCAGGCCATGATCCGCGCCGGCGTGCCCTGCGTGCCAGGCTCGGAGGGCGAATTGCCGGACGATCCGGCGCAAATTCGACGCATCGCCAAGTCGGTGGGCTACCCGGTGATCATCAAAGCGGCGGGCGGCGGCGGTGGGCGCGGCATGCGCGTGGTGCACACCGAGGCGGCGCTGATCAATGCAGTG